>TARA_R100000329_G_scaffold2084_1_pt1 | contig 19692 bp, 9 predicted proteins | sample TARA_R100000329 | Tara Oceans TARA_R100000329 (sample SAMEA2620783) | marine metagenome | biome: marine biome (ENVO:00000447); feature: surface water layer (ENVO:00002042); material: "saline water (ENVO:00002010), including plankton (ENVO:xxxxxxxx)" | depth 5 m | reverse complement strand
CTTCTACAAGTCTGACTTCCGTTACTTAAACGACAAAGCAACTCGTGGTGGTATTAACTCACGTGCTGGTAGCGCTGCTATCCGTGGAGTTATTATTCCAGCTGGTACATCTAACGTATACGATCAGTCTTTAGGTAAGAACCTTAAGCGTCCGTTCCTACACGTTCGTTACAGAGCTTCTGCTACTGACAATCGTAAGCTGAAGACTTGGGTTACTGGTTCAGTTGGAGCACAAACTTCAGCTCTTGACGCGATGCAGATCCACTACTTATCTGAGCGTTGTCTTGTAACACAAGGTGCAAACAACTTCATGTTGATGAAGTAAAATATATTTGACGAAACTACCTCACCTTCGGGTGGGGTAGTTTTATACTAATTTTTATTATATTATATTATGGCAAAAAAGAAAAAAGAAGAGGTCGTAGAAGAACCTCTAGTAGAAAATACTGTTGTAGCTGAACCAGAAGTAGTTCAAGAAACATTTGTTGAACAAAAACCAAAGCGTGTTGTTCCTAAAAACAAAACGCTAAGTGATGGCTGGGAATTAAAAAATAGAATTTACAGACTTAAAGGTAATAAAAAGCCTTTATCAAGATCTATTAAATCAGCAAACATTCATTACTTCGATGAAGAAAAAGGTTATGAAAGAGAGTTGAAATATTGCTCAAATCAAAAAACTTGCTTTGTAGATGAAATGAAAGGTGATCAACGCATGGAGCATATTGTTTTTAGAAACGGCATGCTTATACTTGAAAAAGAAAAAGTAGTATTACAAAAATTACTTTCTCTATATCACCCAGACAGGGATAAAATCTTCTATGAAGAAAAGCCGGTAGTTAAAGCTGCTACACAAATTGAATATCTTGAAATGGAAGTAGATGCATTAAATGCTGCTATTAACTTAGATATTGATATGGCAGAAGCAGTCATGAGGGTAGAGCTTGGTTCTAAGGTATCTAAGATGAGTTCTAAGGAGCTTAGACGTGATTTGTTACTATATGCAAGAAGAGATCCTAAGTTGTTCTTAGATCTTGTTAATGACGAAAACGTAATGCTTAGAAACTTTGGTATTAGAGCTGTAGAGATGGGTATATTAAAACTATCGCAAGATCAAAGAACTTTTGTATGGGGATCTAACAATAGAAAACTTATGACAGTTCCATTTGACGAACATCCTTACAATGCTTTAGCAGCTTGGTTTAAAACTGACGAAGGCATGGAAGTTTATTCGACTATTGAAAAAAGATTAAAATAAAAATCACTTAGTTGGGCGGTCACCCTTCGGGGTGATCGCAAAACTATAAAAACGAATTATGGCAGTAAGTGTAGACACAGTTTATCAAAGAGTATTAGCTCTTGCAAATAAGGAGCAGCGTGGTTATATCACACCGCAAGAATATAACTTACTTGCCAATCAGGCTCAAATGGCAATATTTGAGTCTTACTTTTATCATAAAAATGCTAGAGAAATAGCTGACGCTAACAAGTCTAACGAGATAGATGAAACAAATATTAGTGAATTACTTAGTCGTAAGTTAAATCCTTTCTCTGAATTTTTACCTGTTACAAGTGGCCATACATTTCCTGCTAATACCACAGTAAATAGCGTAGCATATCCTATATTCCAATATGGAACAGTGATGTTAGGTGATGAACCATGCCAAAAGGTATCAATGTTTGACGCGGAGAGATTAAAAAAGTCTATAAGGCATATGGCTTCTACGGCAGGTCAAGCACCTTTCTACACAGATAATAGAGTGAGTGGGCGAGATATAGTAGTATACGCTGGTAGTACGCAAGAAGAAACTTCAAACGTTACAGTTGAGTGCTTTAGAATACCTGTACCAGTAGTATGGGCTTACGTAGTCGTTAACGAAAAAGCTTTATATAACGCAAACGCAGCTGTAGACTTTGAACTGCATAGATCGGAAGAAGATACTTTAGTTTATAAAATATTAGAGTTAGCTGGAATAGTAATGAACAAAACTGGCTTAACAACGACTGTATCTCAGCTAGCTGCAGGTGAACAACAATTTCAAAATCAATAATCAATGGGTATATTAAAACAAGCACCTCAGGCGTATTATGATAATTCAGAATCTGACTTTGGTAATTATAGACAAATACCTCTTCAAGAGATTATAGATTCCTTTAGCGCCACATATGTTGGTAAAAACAAGTTGTGTGAAAATGTTCTTTTATCCGACATTACTTTCCACGCTATTAGAGCTTTACAAGAGTTAAGCTACGACACTCTTAGATGTACTAAAGATATAGAAGTTGAAGTACCAACATCTCTTGTTTTGGTTATGCCAATAGACTATGTTAACTATGTTAGTTTACAATGGGTGGATGATAATGGTATATTTAGAAGATTATATCCTACTGATAAAACCGGTAATCCGTTTGATGTAAATGAAGCGGTACAAAGTTGGGGTGGCTTTACTACTACTGGTGCTAATAACGACTTAACTAGAACTGCCGCAGACTCTGATGGAAACTCAGGGTCTACAACATTTAGCAATTACAAGTCACAAACGCCTAATCAAGTTGCTGACACTAGCTCTGATCAATTTGATGACGAGTATGGTGAGTTTGTAGGCAATAGATATGGTATTGACCCACAGTATGCCCAAGCTAACGGTAGCTTTTTTATTGATGAGACTCAGGGTAAGTTTCACTTTAGCTCTCATGTAAGCGGTAAAACGATTGTTTTAAAATACATAAGCGATGGTCTAGGTGGTACATCAAGCGGTATAGATCTTACAACATCGTATGTTCCTAAACTTGCAGAAGAAGCTATATACAAACATATATTATACGGAGTTTTATCTGCTAGAAAAGATACTCCACCAGGAACTTTACAGTTGTTGAAAAAAGAAAGGTTTGCAGAGACTAGAAAAGCTAAGCTTAGGCTTTCAAATATTAAGCTAGAAGAATTAACTCAAATACTTAGAGGAAAATCTAAGATAATTAAACATTAATACATGCCAGAGTTGAAGCACGCGTTTAGTGCTGGCCGTATGAACAAAGATCTTGATGAAAGACTTGTTCCTAACGGTGAGTATAGAGACGCTACGAATATAGAAATATCTACTTCAGAAGGATCTAACACAGGTGTAGCTCAATCACTTCGTGGTAATCTCGCTAGAAGAGTTATGGCGCCTCACGCTAATGCTAATTATGATTTGGGAACAAATGATAATATAGCTACATGTGTAGGTTCGGTATCATCGCCTGATACTGATAAAATATACTATTTAGTAAATTCTCAAATTAACGTAAATACAGGCGCTGATTTAACCGTCAAGAAAAACTATATACTAGAATATGATACAGTAAGAGAAACTATCAAGTATGTTTTTGTAGATATATTTTACGTTCTTGGTACTATTTCTACAGCTAACGTAAATAACACAAACGTTTTATACATAGCAGAAGGTAGTGATACTGGTGGGGTAAATCAAACCGGTATCCGAGTGGGTATGAAGTTTGCTACGCAAACGGTAACAACATACACTGAACAGATGGGTATTGTGGTTACCGATATATCATGGGATTCTGGTGTTAGTAGGTGGAAAATAACTCTTTCTGATAACATAACGCTAAACAATGGAACTGCAATTACGTTTACGGCAGATTCTGTTCTTGAGTTTAACCCTTCAACTTTAATAACTGGTATCAACATCTTGGATGAGTTTTTGTTTTTCACCGACAATAAAACAGAGCCTAAAAAGATAAATATAAAAAGATCTATATTAGGCACAGGTGGAACTCAATATTTAAATAACGCGGGTAATGGCGGTATTAACGGCGCTTCCAATAACGCGGACTCTTCAACATTTAATGGCGAAAACGCTTACTTCCACACTAGATTAGTTATAGATAATTGGCAGAACGCAACTCCAGACTATATGGTTGTAACTAATGACGCTGGAAACGAGGTTCAGTATGTGGATTTATCTCATATAACAGTAATTAGAAAAGCTCCTCCTACGCCACTGTCGCTGGATATGTATAGGACGTCTTCAAATAGAGTAAATCCTATCACTGGTGTAGAAAACGCTGTCTCAACTACGGCTAGCAATGGAACCGCTAATTTCACTTCTACTGCAGACGGTGTAGTTTCTATTTTAGAACCAGGTCAAGTTTTAGAAAATGTATTTTTTGACAGTGAAGTTGATTTTAGAGAAAACGACGTTTTATTATTTGCAGGTCAATCAGCTTTATTAAACGATTTAGAAGATTCATTTACTGAAAACGCTAGAGATGTTAGAGTAAAAGTTGTAGCACCGGCGCCTCCAGAAGGTCCTATTATAACAAATACAGGGCCTTACTTTTTAGAAATACTTTCTATCAAAGACACAGTAGCTTCAACAGACGGCTCAGAAGATGCTCCTTGGATTGTGAGATTAGAAGATAAAGATCCTCTATTTAACTTTAAATTTCCAAGATTTTCTTATAGATATAAATATGAAGATGGAGAGTATTCTGCTTTTGCGCCATGGTCTGAAGTTGCTTTTTTAACTAGTTACTTTGATTATCAACCTAAGAAAGGTCACAACTTGGGTATGATGAATCAAATGCGCGGTTTGAAAATAAAAGGATATCACCCAACAAATGAGAGTTTTCCAAGAGATGTTGTTGAAATAGATATATTATATAAAGAAACAAATAAGCCAACTGTATATACAGTAAAAACTATCACGCCTAAAGATGGGTTTCCTCTTTGGCCGAATGATCAAGAAAACGCTTCTAGCACAGGTGAGTTTGAACTAACTACAGATATGATTCATACTGTAGTTCCGGCGAATCAACTTATTAGACCTTTTGACAATGTTCCTAGAAAAGCACTAGCTCAAGATATATCTGCAAATAGACTAATATATGGTAACTATTTACAAAACTACAATGTACATAAGATACCTGATATAAGCATTAGCGTTGAATCAGAAGATTATGCTGGTCAAGACTTCGCTGCTCCATCTGTAAAGACGATGCGAGATTACCAAGTCGGTGTTGTGTTTAGTGATGAGTACGGTAGAGAGACTCCAGTACTTACATCTAAGCAGTCGTCAATACGGGTTCCTAAATCTTTGTCTGCTCATAGAAATAGATTAAATGTCTCGCTTTCAGACTTTAGTGAAATACCTGATTGGGCTAGATACTATTCTTTTTATATAAAAGAAACCTCTGTTGAATATTATACTTTATCAATGGACAGGTGGTACAATGCTGCGGATGGAAATATATGGCTTTCTTTTCCTTCAGCAGACAGGAATAAGTTGATGGAAGAAGATTTCTTAATACTTAAAAAAGCCCATGGAGATGACAGAGTTGTTTATGAAAAAGCGAAGTATAGAATACTAGCTATAGAAAATGACGCACCTGATTTTATAAAAACTAGAAAATTAAGCTTAGGTACGTTATTAAATAATTCTGATGTTGAAACTGGTAATAACGTAATCGCACCGCAAAATATAGGTTTTCCTCTGCCTGGCACAAGAGAAATAATATGCTCGTATATACCTTGGAAAGAAGTGTTTGGAGATCAAATGCACATTACTCAACCAGATAAATTATTTGGTAGAATATTCAGCCCAAATGGTACTAGTGCCTTTTACAAAATCACTAGAGTGGCTTATTATGAACAAGGTGAGACTATTAAACTAACATTTGATATACCTTTTGGCGAAGATATGGGTATAACATCAACAGACGGAACCGTTAATAATGTTGTAGACGGCTTGAGTTTTGAAATTATTGAAGAAAAAGTTCTTAACCAACCAGAGTTTGATGGTAGATTTTTTGTAAAAATATACAAAGACGACGTGTTATCTCAGTATGTAGCGTCTATGGATACTGATGACTGGTTTGTGACCCATGCGTTTGACCTTGGTTATATAAATAATCACGGCTACGTAAATGCTGGTATGAGAAGAGCAGCTGGATCTACAGCGCCTACTGGTAACCCTGTAGGTTTTGACGGTGTATGTCCGTACAACCCCGTGTACGCATCTAATGTTGTTAATGACGGCTCAAATACAGTTGAATGGAGCCATAATACGAACGCCACGGTTTCAAACGATCTTACGTGGAAACGACATTATACGTCGTGGAAGTTTGATCATGCGCTAAAGCATCCTACAGAACATGACTGGTCTGGATTGCTCAATTACAGTGCGAGTAGTTACAATACGGGTCAACAATATGAATTTCTTGGAGGAAATGCTGGTAGCTCATATTATGCTGACATACGAGAGGCTATGAGCTATTGTTCTATTAGAGCAATAAACGGCGTGACGTGGGTTATGGAGATAGAGTCAATGAACGGATCAAGTGGGTCAGACAGTGTGATAGACGCATTTGGTTCAGGTCACCCTTTGTCAGGTGATGACTTTAGACAATCAGCTCAGAAGTTTTGGAAAGAGCAAAAGCATAAAAATAGATTTTTCATTGACGCTTGCACTGCTTATCAGCTAGCACCTGGGGTAAGAGATTTACCAGGAAGTAGATTTCCTTCAACTCATTTATCATATAACTATGGAGACGGGGTTAGCTTTGGACCAGTCGCTGGACAAAATCAGGGTACTGAATCAGTGGGTAATAACGCTTGGGGGCCAGAAGGTTTTAAAACAAAGTGGGGAATTCAATCAACATCTTTATCAGGCCCTAATTCTGGTTATGATCTTCCAGGTGGATTCATGGCGCATGGACCTGGTAACTTTTTTGAAGAAGGTCCTTACGCTGCATATCTTGCTACTGGTGCTGGTGGGTATGCTTCAAACGTAAAGCAATGTGGTAATGACGAGGTTTTCCCTAATTGGGCTACATATAGTGGTATTATGGTGCAGACTCCAAACGTTAAACAGCTTAGCTTTGGTTATGTTGAAGATGCGCTTGGAAACCAATCAGATATTAAAGATACCGAAGAATATTGGAACTGGATTACAAGAGGTGATGATGTAGTTTGGGGCAGTGGAAATGACGGAGGTTCTAAGGGTACACCAAGTAGAGGTATATACACTATAAATGGAAGATCTGCGATGGATATATCGTGGTGCTCTTTTCATCAAGATAATTGGGAATCTACTGGTGTGTCTTTCCAAAAGGTTGAAGATATGATAGGTAGTACGCTAGGTGAATATGCCTGGAACTTTATACAGGCTCTTGTTGCTCCTGGATCAAAGTTTAGATTTAGAAGAGATCCAGATCAAACTGTATACACAGTGTTGCCTTTTACACAACCATACACAAGCGAGGGGTATGATAATTCTAGATATTTTCATAGTTCGTTAACTGATGTGTATTGTGGAACTTATGGAATTAGAAATCACGTCCCAACAGAGGGTCAAGAATGGGGTATTTTTGATATACCCCCTGGAGCTTTGTGGAAACCTGATACAAGTATATACGACGCGGGTACTTTCGATAACGATTTCACTAACTACAATGAATTGTGGGAAGAGGATGGGATGGGTAGTTATGCTACACCGTTCTCTGGATCTATTGGTGACGAAGTAGCTAATGAGAATTGTTTAAATCTATTCCAACCTCATAACAAGAGGCAAAGGTGGACGATAATAGTTGAACCTAATATAGGATCTGGACCATCTGGGTATAACCCAATACACGGTACTGATCCTGAACTCATAAATGATGTTCTTGATCCAAACTGGAGAAGGGCATTACAGCACGATAATAAAGGTATACCAGATGCTATAGAGGTTTTATCGCCATTTTCAAATCAAGAATCAGTGTACTCAGAAGATCCTGGTATATGGGAGACAGAGCCTAGAGAAGCTGCTGAGTTAGATATTTATTGGCAGGCTAGTAGACTTATACCTATACATCTCAATAGAAAAACTATAGAGCAATACGCTCCAATAGGATCTACTATAACCCTTAGTGGATATACTCAAAATATTGGCACGATAGGTGAAGTTGGAGGAGGTACTTCAAGTTATATTTCGTCTGGTCAAACCACTCTTACTGTGACAGGTTACAGTAATCCAACAAGCACGTCTAATGGCTTTTATGGTATAAATTTTGATGGACAAATACCTTATGCCACGATGCAGGGCAACGAAGTTTCAGGTACAGCTGTAACTGCTAATATGGTTTTAGATATTACATTATCAAACAATACTACATCTACTATAGTCGTTGCTGCGAATGTTGATGGTGGAACCTACAATCCTACCATTTTAGTTTATGGTAATAACGCTGAAAACGCAGGTGTTGATACAGCATTATATTCTCAAAACCATGTTTTAGGCTGGAACAACTGTTGGTGTTTTGGAAATGGTGTAGAGTCTGATAGAATAAGAGATGACTTTAACGCCCCACAAATGGACAACGGTGTAAAAGCTTCAGCTACTTTAGAAAACAGGGATGTTGAAGAAGAACATAAGAAATACGGTATGATATGGTCTGATATATATAATTCTATATCAGGTATTAATAATACAAATCAATTTATTGCTGGTGAAAAAATTACCAAAGATATAAATCCATCTCACGGTAGCATACAAGCGTTAAAAACAAGAGACACTAGATTAACTATTTTCTGTGAAGATAAAGTACTTAAAGCTGTAACCAACAGGGATGCTCTTTATAATGCTGATGGAAACCCTCAATTAGTTGCAAGCAACGCGGTAGTTGGTGATGTAACCACATATCTAGGTGATTACGGTATATCTACAAATCCAGAGTCTTTAGTTGTAACGCCCACTAACATGTACTTTACGGATGTTATGAGAGGAAAAGTTTTAGTGCTTTCTGGAGAAGGTGTAAGACCTATATCTGATGCTGGTATGAAAGATTACTTTGCTGATACAATGAATAGATATGTATACAGGTCAATAGGAACTTATGATGAAAGAAAAAACGAGTACAACATCACCTTACAAAAGAAACATAATGTAAACCAACTTTTACCTTACGAAGTTACTACTCTTTCTTATAGCGAAAAAAGTAAAGGCTGGCCAAGTTTTAAATCATTCCAAAGAACAATCCAAGCGGCTAACCCAACTATGGTAAGATCTCTCGAAGGAGGTGAAACTTTAAACAACAAATACTACACTTTCTACGGTGGTCACATATGGCAGCATCACTTTACTCCAGTAGACGAAGACGTTGATAACGGTATTAACTATAATTTCTTCTATGGCTATCAAAACTATTCTGATATAACTATGTTGTTCAATGACGTTCCTGAGGAGGTTAAAAGCTTTGGTGTTATAAATTACGAAGGATCACAAGCTAGAATTACGGCTTGGGATGCCGATGATGTCGATGACATAGGATTTTACAATAACGATATAACAACAAACTCTGGCACCGCAAATGTAGGTACAATATTAACTAACAACGTTAGCGACGGCGAGTACTACAACTTAACGGCAAAAACGGGTTGGTATATGGAAAACCTTGCCACTAATCTTCAAACGTGTGGCGAGGTTGAGTTTAAGGATAAGGAAGGTAAATACTATGGATATCCAACTGGTGAAGCTACCTCACTAAGTAATTTAGACGAACAAGAGTTCTCAGTGCAAGGTTTAGGCATAGCAACGGTTACGCATGATACTCCAACATACAACGGCCCTATTACATTAACTTTAGCAAATAATACATCAACAACATACAATCCTGATACTGAGATAGATGGTAATACAGACGGTGCTGCTGATGGTGTTTGGGATTCAACAGCAGATTAAATATATATAACATGGCACTTTGGTACGTAGACCCTTTAACTTTTGATAGCACTTCTGAGGCTAATCTTAGTGGAACATATCAAGATATCTATATAAAACCTGTAGGTGATGTTGGTACATATGGTAGCGCGTACTTAGATAAAAGTAATTTTAAGATTGGTGGTGCTACAGAAACAAATGGCAGTGGAGTTGCTACTGCGGGTACAAATATATGGGAAGGTGGAAACGTCGATATTGGCATCACTAAAGTTGAGTTTAGTAACACATTAGAAGGAGATCCTGAAAACCACGTTAAAGTAAGAGTAACTTTTGGTACTGTTGCACCAGCTGCTGATGCGACGTTTTATATCGATATAGACGAAAAAACAGACAACCCTGTTGCCACGGTAACGGCTAAAAATGTTTGCTTTTTTATGGAGGTTCCTTATGACACTCAATACATTCATGAGTTTTATACACCCGCGTCTAGCGAAACAGCTGGCTGGACTGTTCAAAGTTCTTTTGGTGGAGGTAATATAACTAAAACGCTAGTAAATAATAGTACGTTTGCTACAGATGGTTATTATAGATATAAGTTTAGTGGGTCAGTACAAGACTACGATCCTGACGCGTTATATAATATAACTCAAGTTTTAATTCGTAGAGCAAACGATGGAGTCGCTATCGATCCATTACCTGGAGCTGGAGCTCCTGTGTTTACTACATATGATTGGTTTTTTATGGAAGCGTTAACGCAGTTCAACGCGAATAATAGCAGTAGTAATAATATAGATCTTGACATACAATCTAACGCAACTTTTTATAACAACAATACTGGAACATCGCAAAATTTCGCTGTTGGGTATAATGTATCTATAGACCCAGGTGATGAATTGACAATATCTTATTATCAAACTCTAAATGGAATTTGTTCTCTTGGTAATACTATGACTTTAGTAGTTAAACACTTTGACCCACCAAGCAACCCTAGCGATCCTCAAGATGATTTTCCAGATATAAAAAGCGTAAATGCGTCCTCGGATATTGGTTCATATGCAGGTTATGAAGATATTATTGTAAGGGGTAGTCAAGGCGCACGGTATATATTACATTTTTACGAAACAACTAGCTTAACTTCATCAAGCGTAAAAGCTAGTGGAACGCCCTATTATTCTTTTGTAGGTCAAGGGGGTTTTGTCGCGGACCGCTCTACTAAAGTACACACCATAGGTTCTAGTAAAAAAAATACGCATAGAGTTAAAGTACCTAAGCAGAGCACTGACAAAAGATATGAACTGTTCGTAGAACCGGTAGGTAACACTATTACTAAGGCTAACGTTCCTACTAAAGCTGGAGATAAAAGGAGTGTTGTTCCAGCAATTAAAAAAATAACAATGCAAGCCGCTGTTGAAACTGCTAATAATTGGGATATTACTGGTTCTACGTTTTCTTTTGGTAGAAAGTCTACGGTGACCAACTACAAACACGCGTCTACCACGGCAGAAGCGTCTGCTACTATATCTTCAAAAACTAGATTGGTAATAAAAGAAAGAAATAATGATATAAAAGTTGGTATGTATGTCATTGCTCCTTTTACGGGTGGATCTTCAGCAGGCATACCTCATAAAACCACAGTAAAGTCTATAAAAGGAGACGTCATTACATTAAGTGCGGCTAGCAGCATAGCTGCAGATACTATACTTAGGTTTGAAAGTCAGTCTTCTAGGATTATACCTTATAGTATTACAATTCTCGCGGGCACAGGTAGCGATAGTGATTATCAAGACATGGCTATAAATGGTACGTATAGACCTGAAGAAATTATTGCTGGATTAACAGAAAGATTACAATGCACGCTTAGTTCTCAAACATCAAGCGCTAAAGCTATAGTTTGTAATAACGCCGCATCTTTAGTTGGTCAAATACAAGTAGGTATGCTAGTAGAAAGTTCAGCAATGACAACTGCTTCTGGCAATTCAACAGTGAAAGTTATAGCTGTAACACCTTCTACAAAAACAATAACTGTAGATGAAGACGTTTCTATAGCAAACTCATCTGTTATTACCGTAAGAAAAGATACGTCTTTAGCAACGCCTGTAACAACCCGTGGTATCAAGAATATCCATACGCAAGCAGACATGGCTCGTGATGGAGTTGCAGCTCATGGTGGTACAGCTTCTGGTAATCAAGAAAGTGCGACTATATCTGGATATCTTGAAGTCGAAAATAATATATCTAACTCAGCCACATTAACAGTGCGCGTAGACAACGCGTTGACATCAACAGAAACAGCAACACCATAATATTATGCCTATAGTAACTTTAACACTTACAAATCAACCATTAAACGTATCCTGCCAAGTTGGAGACACAATTTACTATGTAAATACACAGGCAGGCGACGTAGAGTTTACAGTAAATGACGGCAACGTAGTAGAAGTAGGTACGTTAGTACAGATACAAAACGCAACTACATCGCCTATACTTAGTGTTTATTCTACGCTAACAGGTTGGGAAAATGAGTTAACCGGAGAACAGTTTATATTGTTTTCTAAAAACAATAAAGTAAATTTAAGTTCACCGCTAGGATATTTTGCGGAATTAAAAATGTCAACTAATGCTGTTACAGCTCCAAGCGAGCTACACGCTGTTAATATGGATATGTTTACAAGTAGTAAATAAACACTAAAAAGTGTAACTATATATCAGTATAGTATAATTAAATTAAATGGCTGATAATAAGTTACAAAAACAATTTAGACACGAGGTTGCTCACTTGCAAATGCAAATGCAAGAAAAAGCTAACGGTGTTGATATAATTGTTGGTACAAAAGAAGATCCAATCGTAACGGATAGTGATCTTATACCTATAAAACATTATTTCATGGACGGTGTTTACGTTCGTGAAATGACAATGAAAAAAGGTATTGCAGTCGTTGGTGCTATACATAAGCATCTTCATATGTGTTTTTTGCTTACTGGTAGAATAACTGTAATAAATGAAAAAGAAACTATAGATCACATAGCTCCTTGTTTTATTATTTCTACACCTGGAATTAAAAGAGTTTTATATGCTCACGAAGATTCTATATGGTTTAACACGCATAAAAATCCTAGCAACACAGAGGATATTAAGCAACTAGAAAAAGAAATAGTTGCTATAACTTACGAAGAATATGAAGAATATATTAAAAATAAATAGATTATGAGTTTTATAATGGCCGGGGCCGCTCTAGTTTCTGCTGGAGTAGGTGTATATAATGCTGTGCAAGGTAAGAAAGCGGCTGATGCGGCAGCTGCTGAAGCTGATAAGGCTCGTATAGAAATGGAGAGGCATAGAGCTGAGTTTGAAAAGCTTGATACAAGTAATCCATATGAAAACATGCAAAACCTTATGACTAACCAGTACGAAGGTATGGAAAACGTCATGGAGGATTTAACTGTTAATCAGCAACAAGCTGAGTTTGAAAAACAGCAGGCTATGCAGAGTCAAGCTAATATTATGGGTCAAATGCGAGGTGCTGCTGGGGCATCAGGTATTGCTGCATTAGCTCAAACTCTAGCAAATCAAGGCGCGCTATCAGCGCAGCAAGCCTCGGCTAGTATTGGCGAACAAGAAGCAGCTAATCAAAAAGCCGCTGCAGAACAAGCCGCTAATATACAAGAGCTTCAACTTGCTAGAGAGGGAGAAATACAAGCTGAAGATGTTAGGCTTCAAGATCTATTCCGCGAAGGTGAGCTTAAGTCTAGAGAAATGGAGGCTGCAAAAACTCAAGCGCTTATGGCTTTAGCGGCCGGTGATGTCGCGTCAGCTCAAGCTTTAATGGTACAGGGGCAGCAGCAAATGAGCGAAGGCATATCACAAGCCGGTCAAGGTCTAGTTAGCGGCATTGGCGGCACTGTGCAAGGAATTAAAGATTTACCGGGTACATAATATTATTAAAATGGCAGAAACAGGAGGTACAACACCAGATTACAGTTTAAGCGCAAGTACTTTAGCAGCAGTTAGAGAGGCCGGCGTAGATCCTAAAGTTAAAGGTGCAAAAACTAAATTAGGTAAAGCTTTAGGTAAGCTAGGACCAAGCGGTACAGCAAGAGCTGCTTTAGGTCAAGGTAAAGCCCTTGCCGATGCTGGTCAAGAATTAGCAGATTTTACGGCAGAGAGAAAAGAAAAAATTGACGCTGAGAAAAAAGCAAAAGCTAAAAAATCAGAAGACGCAGGTATTAAGTGGGACGAGACGTTTGAAACTATGGCTGATAGAGGCAGCTGGGCAAGTCCTGATTTGTTTGAAACGTTTACAACAACAGAGGGAGAGTTTAGAAAAAAGTATATTGAAGCGGTAGAAAGTGGTGATAATGCGTTAGCTCAAAAGATGTTAAGAGAGCAAGGCGTAAGAGCGAACTCTTTAAACGGCTGGAAAGAAACTATGACTCGAGCGGCTGAAATACAGGCTAAACATCCTAATTTAAGTAAGTTAATTCAAGGTGACGCACCTGGAGCTGATGGTAAAAGAGCACTTATTAAAGCAATAGCAGATTGTAAGCTTGACCAAGAAAACGTTACCTTTGATGAAAATGGAGAGATGGTGTTTAACATAGAGGGGCTAACAGGTCAAGGCACTGATTATCCAGATGGCGTTAAATCAAAAGACATAGATAAAATTATGACTACAGTTTTATCACCTGTAGTTAGAGAGAATTCTTTTAGAAAGACTACTGAAACAATAGAAAAAACTCTTGCAGAAAATCCTGACGCTAGCTTTGATATAAACGCGGCTATGCGGAATCAAACAAAAAACTTTGAAATTGAGCTACATGCAAATCCAGAGTCTGCGTATTCTATAATGAACGATACTTGGGCTGGTAAAACTTCTTTGGCTGATGATTTAGAAGAGTCTATTCGTAGCGGAGCATTAGCGTTTGAAATTAACTTACCTACAGACTCAGCGTTAGATCAGGACGGAGATGGAAAAGTAAGTCTTGAAGAAATCCCAGGATACGAAGATGTAAAAAGTGAAGTCGATGCTTTGCAAAAACTTGCTGGAGACCCTCCAAAAAAAGGTGAAGATCCGAGTGAAGAATTTAGACTTGCTGATAAAAACAATGACGGGGTAATAGACGCAAAAGACTTGGACGAAACTAGCATTAAAAAAATTATACAAGGAATACAAGAAGATTCTAATCTTTTAGCTGAAGTCGCTGGTGGTTGGTCTGCTATGAAGCAAGAGAACATACACAAAGCAAAGCAAGAAGAGGCTAAGCAAAAAGAATTAAAAGAACTTTACGATAGAGTATCAGGCAGAGGTCAATTGCAACTGTATACAACGCCAACAATAAAAGACTCAGATGGAAATGACAAACCAAATCCTAACTACAATGCAGCGCTTGCTAGATATATAAATCAAACTAATAAAGAAAACGAAGAGAAGTACTTGTCAAACGAAGAATAAGGTAAATAATGAACGAAGAGTTACAAAAAGCGATTGACGAGATTACGGAGAGGATGTTAGCCGATGGCAAAGAGCCATGGGAGATAAACGCTGTTATACAGAAGTATCTTGCAAGTAAGGGTGTGTACAAAAATGAAACTGATCAAGATGATAGTGTTGCGAAAGAGCAGCCTAAAAAAGAGCAGCAGATTTCTGACGAGCAGGCTTTAATAAATCAAAACACTCTTGAAAACCAAGATTGGTGGAACGCTAACTCAGATCTTGGTAAATTTGAAGATTACTCTCAAAACGAAGCTGGCAACTGGGTTGATTCAACAGGTAAGGTAGTATTATACAAGCAGGTATTTGATGATAATATTAGACCTGAGCCTAATGAAACGATGAGTATAATAGCGCCTGGAGATGGCACTACATATGCTTGGAGAGGATTAGCAAGCCCCGAAAGATCTAGAGAGCTTGCTGAGCAGTTAGGTAAGCAAACAGAAAGTTTACAAGTTGGACTCAAAGCGATAGGTTTACAAAACCAAGATTATAACAGCGATGTTTTAAGAGCTAGAAGCATTGATCTTACTGAAAAAACAAATAAGTTTTTTGCTAAAAACGAGCAGATAAATAAAGACGACTGGCAGTATAACGAAGACGGATCTATATCTTACAAAGGAGAAGATGTAGAAATGTCATCGCTTTATGGTCAAGCTACTGGACAATCTATTACAAAAGAAAACGCTGCCGCGCTTGGATTAGGTGAAGAGTATTTAGAGTTAATAGATATTTTAAAAGAAGAGAACGATATTCAGGTAGCCATTGATGATAGAGCTAAAGCGTCAGGTTCTAGTAAAGTACTTCAGTTAACTAGGGACGATCTTACCTATAAAGAAAACTGGGTTTCAGATGATTTAAATGCAAACGAGCGTTTAACATCTATGGGGTTTGAAGTCACCGATGAATGGAATGAGGCATTTGCTGGTAAGTTAACAGTGACAAGTGTTTTTGATAAAACAAAAAAGTTTGTAATAACTACTGGAGGTAGTGTAACGCAAGAAGAAGTAGATAAGTTAAATAAGTTTTTAAAAGAAAACGCATATGATTTTGGCACTGCTCTAGATCAACACATCGTATCTACAGGACTAACAGAAGAGCAGGCAGAGCAGGCGCGTAACACTGCTGTAGAACAATACGCTGCTGATTTAGATTACAACACAGAAGGCTACGATGAAAAAACTCAAGGTATTGTTGCGGGGATGGGTATAGAAGATCTTCTTGATGAAGCCGCAAGAGTAGTAGGTTGGGATAGTTTTAAGGCATGGGAAAACTCTTCTGGTAGAGAAGCACGAGTAACAATACTTGGTCAAACTGGTACAACGTTTTATAACAATAAAGCAGATTCTAAATTAGCTATATGGAACGCCGCTAAGGATTTGTATGATAACGACCCTAGGTTTAGCTTTTTAAAAGAAAACGGTTTATCTGTTAAAGAAAGATGGAAAACTGTTGGCGCAGGCGAGGGTCTTATAATGGACGTTTTTACTGACATAGGGCCAAACAATGTTTTATCTATAGATTTTAGAAAAGAATTTCTTATTACCAACAAAGAGAAGCAAGAGCAGTATTTTTTAGAAAATCCTGAAATGAAGGAAACTTTTGAAAGTACTAAAGAGTATTTTGCAAAAGAAGATATTATAGAGCAACTAGACAGTTTTATAAAATCTGAAAATCCTGAGGCAGTTGAAGAAGCAAAAAGACTAGGTACTACTTTGCCTGGTTTAACAGATAATCAAAGGCAAGCAATAAGAAATACACCTATTGAAGATTTATACGCAGCAGGGGTACTACCTGAAGATCTTAGAAATTTATTAATAGAATCAGGTATTAACGCAAACGATGTCCTTAACGGTATAAGCGGTACTGACGCAAGGGTTAAGCAGGAAATGATATCTATATTTGAAAATCAAGAAATTGGTAAGTATATTGAAGAAAATATATACGATAATATAGAAGCTAGAAGTGGCAACTGGTGGAGCAGGGAAGAGTTTCAAGAAAACTTAATGGACGCTGCAAAAGAAAGATGGGTTAATCTTGAAGAAGATAAAAAAGATGTTGTTGCTAGGTATGAAGAGCTAAAAGGTCAGTATAATGATAACGTAGAGCTGTTAGATCAAGCTATTATAGATTTAGACGCTTTGCGCTTTGATGGACTTACAGCAGCCGAAGCTATTGAAAAAATAAAAAACGGTAAGTACACTACTCAAGAAGAAGTAGATCAAGCCATAGCAAAAATAAAAGAAATAGAGGATACTTATAACTCTTATTATGATAAAGTAAAAACATACAATAGAGCTAATCAAACATATGGTAAGCTGCTTGGAAAATTTGGTTCTGATTTAAAAGAACTAGATCTAGACATAGAAGACATGTCTTGGTACAAGGATGTTATTGGTGATAGAACAGCACTGGGTTTTCAAATTGCTGATGGATTTGCTAATGCAGTTACAGAACTTGTTCAAGGTTTTATAGAGATAGGTGGTATTGCTTTTGACGCTATTGAGCGGTTGACATCGACAATGGTTCGATTTACTCTAGGAGAAGAATCTGCAGAAGGTTTAAACGAGTGGTACATGGATACTTGGGTTGGAGATAGAACAGCTCAAAAGTGGATAGACGAGTTTCAAGAAGAAGGTATATTAAGATATGCACCTACGGCTTTATTAGAAGGAGAGTTTGGAGAATCATATGGAGTTCAGAAGCCAAAAAGTCTTGAAGAGATTGAAACAGCTGGTGATTTTGGAGAGTGGGCGGCACTGGCTGTAGGTAATCAAGCTCCACAACTCTTACTTATGCTTGCTACTGGCGGTATAGCTAACCTTGCAACAAGAGGTGCAATGCTATCAGGTACTATGTCTAGTGCAACGAGAGCTGCAATAGTACAAAACTTTAGCTTAGGAACTATGGGCGCTAATTCTATGGGAACTAAGTACAAGAGCATGAGAGAAGAACAGTTGCTATATGGTGACGATTATAACTTCTTGCAAATGCTTTCTGTGTCTGGAATAACAGGTGCTGCTGAAGCTATAAGTGAAAAGGTTACGTTTAAAGCTTTAAAAGGAACAACTGACAATATAACTGGAGCTTTTTCTAGCAGCGCTAGAAGGCAGTTTCTAAGCGACATGAAAGATGGTTGGGGAGTTGCGGTTAGAAGGCAGCTGTTTGGTAGAAGTAAAGAAGATTTTTTCAAACGATCTCTTCACCACGGCTTAGACTTTATTGAAGAAAGTGGAAGTGAGGCTATAGCTACGTTGGCAGGCAACTTTGCCGACATGACAATTGGTGGTAATAGAAATGTTCACTTGTGGGACGGTGTGTTAGAATCTGCAGCAACAGGTGGTTTAATAAGCGCTTCTATTAAAACGCCAGCGTTATTTGCTAACATGATAGCTCCATTTAGAGGGCTTGACACGCAAAAGGCTTTAGCTCAAGAAAATGCTCGTGAACAGGCTGAAATAGATAGACTGCAAAAAATGCTTGACAGTGGCACTGCTGATCCGCAAGCAATACAAGATGCAAGAGATAATTTAGCAGATATACATAAGAGAAAAGCTGAGCTTATAGAAATAGATATTAAGAGAGTTGATGTTCTTTCTAATGCTGAAAAGAAAATTCTTATAGGTGTCGATAAGACTATGCGAAATCTCGCTGATAGTTACAAGCGAACACGAGCAAATGACAAGTTATCTGACAAAGAAAAAGAAAATAGGCTACGTGAGATAGAGGCTAATTGGGAGTCAGAAAACAAAAAGAAAACAGAGATACTTGAAAGATATCCTCCTAATGTAGTTGAAAAGAAATACGAAAACTACATGCAGTCTGTTAGACGTAGGGCAGCAGATTTTTCAAAAAGAACTGGAGTAGAAAGCCGTTTGTTAGAAGGTACTACATCTCAGTTTGAGCAATACTTAGAAGGAAAATATGATCAACAGTTTGATGAAGCCGTAGCTAACGAGCAGGCTATTCTTGACGATGACTCATCTACAGAAGAGCAAAAGGCAATAGCGCAGAGAAATATAGATAACATAAACAAATTTAAAGCTGAACAATCAAAACAAGGTAGTAGAGAATATGGTGTAATGGCACCTATTATAGAAGACGGCAAGTTAGCTCGCTATGAAATGTTTATTAATAAAGAAACGTCTGTAACAGATGGTAAGTTTAATACCGCGTCTCATGAGTTTCTACATACCGTGCTGCATAACACTATACATAGTGATCCGACTATAAGAGGTATTTTAGGCCAGAACTTAATGGAGTTAGCGTTAAGCGATAAAGCTAAATGGAAATCACCTGAGGCTAAGGCTGAATGGCTACAGACTGTTATGAGCTATGAAAATACAGCGATAGGTGAGGAGGTGTTAACAAACTTATCACAAGCTATACAAGACGGAGACGTAAGCTTTGATGCTGATACATATGGAGGTAGAATACGAGAAGGTTTCAATAGATTATTGCAAAGAACTGGCTTAGCAAGAAACATTGAGTTTAACACTGCTGAT
>TARA_R100000329_G_scaffold22086_1_pt1 | contig 19821 bp, 28 predicted proteins | sample TARA_R100000329 | Tara Oceans TARA_R100000329 (sample SAMEA2620783) | marine metagenome | biome: marine biome (ENVO:00000447); feature: surface water layer (ENVO:00002042); material: "saline water (ENVO:00002010), including plankton (ENVO:xxxxxxxx)" | depth 5 m | reverse complement strand
CCACACCCATTTTGGTGTGATATAAAAAAGCTTTCCTTCTTCGCATCTGATTGTATATTTCAGCCTTGCGTTTGGCTCTAATCTCCCTACGTATGCGAATGAAGGCACGATACCCATATGGGCCATCCATGCCCAGATGGTGCAATTTTCCCCATGTAAATTCATGCTTGATTGCATCTTCCATTTCTTTAATTTTTTTCTTTGCGATAAGTTCATCAAAAGCCTCTGCAGTTTCACTTTTATCCCATGTTAATTTTTGCCATAAAGTAGGTTTCTTGTACTTTCTTTCCTGACCCATCCATTCTTGTAAATCAGAAACATGACCGCTCCAAGTAGAAAGCTGCTTGAATATATCCTCCATGTCTCTTCCAACCTGAATGGCTTTTTTGACACCATTGAAAGCCAGACTTGCCGCTGACAGTAAAGTCACTGGGTCCATGTATCTTATACTCCACTAGCAGATGTTCCATCTAAACTTATTGTAGGCCAATCACTCCATGTTCTAGGATCTGCATCACCGATTGTAGCAGGGACATTACGTAAAGCCTGTCTATATGAAGCCATAGCACTAGGCATAGCCTCTCCGGTTTCGGCTTTTTTAATTGCAGCCCAGTCTGTAGCTTTTAACATTTCATCCCTAGTGGCTCTTATTTTATTCATGGCTGAGTTTTTTCTATCTGTTATTTCATCAGAAGTTAAATCAGTTTTTTCTACAGTGAATACATAAGAACCGGATACGTATGGGGTTGTTCCGGTCAACGCTTCTGTTAAATTATTATGAGGCTTAAACTTGTTAATCTTTTTATAACCTCTTTTAGTTAATTGGTCATCAGTAGGAACAGTACGAAACACTTTTGTGTAATGCACTATTTCACCGACGACATTTCCATCTACTTTTGCAATATACATTTTATCTCCTATCTATTTGCAAAGGGTGCTGTTGGAGCTGTAAAGTTTGAAGTGTATTTAGCAACACCTTTTATTATTCTAAATTCATCTATATATCCATTTAATCTTCTACCATAACCGCCACCAATATCTCCAATACTTAAAGCAACACTTGTACTTTTATAATCAAGTGTATCACTTGTAGCAGTTGAACCAAGTTGAGTACCATCAATAAATAATTTTGTGTTATTACTAGAATCTCTAGTAAGAGCAACATGATACCATTGTCCTGTTGAATATGACCAAGCTATATTTATATTTGCAGTTGCACCTTGAGCAAATTGAAAATTACCACTAAATAGCTGTCCATAATATCCACCTGTGCCATTACCAAAAAATCCATGATTCCCTGTACCATTAAAATAAACAAAAAATTCTATTGTGAATTCTCCAGTTTCAAGTTGTTGTATAGGAGAATGAGCCATTTTAATTTCATCATTAGTGCCATCAAAATAAATACTTCCAGTTCCAAATTTTTTAACATCTGTTCTTATTCTTGTATTATCTTCTGTCTCAAGGTCGTTTTTCATTGTGTGGTCAATGATACCTGCATTGGCAAAGTTTAATAAATAAGTGGTATTTGTTACCTCTGACAAAGGAGCAGTTGGAGGTGTAAATGCGGAAGTATAAATAGCTGTTCCCTTTGTAATTCGCACATTTGTAATGTACCCTAAAAAGGGGCTAGGGCCGGTAAAATTAATTTCGTTACCTATTCCAAATCTATGCCCTGCATTAAAAGTTAAACTACCTGTATCAGTATCACGCAATACTCCATTTACAAATAATCTAGAAGTGCCACTTTCTCTAGTAAAAGCTGCATGAACCCATTGATGTGGATATACATTAGTTGCTGTTAATACTCCCGGAGTTGTGCCTGAATGTATTTCAAGTTGATTAGCTGTACTAAAATATTCTAAAGCCCATTCATCGGCTCCTCCTGTAGACTCTCTAACAGATAATATTAGTTGGTCTGTGAGACTGTCTTTTGTGCAATAATACCAACATTCTGCCGTAAAATCTCCTGTTCCAAATTGATGTAACTCATTATTCTCTCCATCTGAAGTTAAAGAATCTCCAGTCCCATCAAAGAAAGCGCTACCACCTACCGCATCTTTACTATATGACCTAGTCGGCGCAAAGGGTGAGAATGGTAAAACTTTTGCTGTACCTTGTGGTAAAGTGATTGCAAATCCATTTGTAGAATTATCAATAAATCTATTTGACTGACATATTAAAACATCTGTATTTGATATAGCTGTAAGAGGTTCTGAAGAAACTGTAAAAGCACCTGTATAAACTGTGTCATTTACAACTCTTAAGTTTGAAATATAACCTTTATAATCTCCTGAATTACTGCCATCGTTAAATACACCTACTCCAAAAAATGTACTTGATAAATTTAAATTAAATGTAATTGTTTTTTCTAATGCGCCATTAATATACATTTTAGTTTCATTTGTTCCTGTACCTTCACGAACTACAGCTAAATGAGTCCATTCATTTAAAGGGATATTTGTTGTGCCATCATTACCTGATATTTGAAACTTACTGCTATTTAGTTTAAATATAATTCCATCAGTAGCTCCATTAGCTGACCTAGAATCAATCAAACATGAATTGCTTCTATTATGGGGGAATACCCACATTTCCATTGTAAAATTGCCAGTCCCAATTGTAGCTGTATTTGTTAAATTTAATTCATCATCACTTCCATCAAAATAAACAGACCAATACCCATCTTCTAAACTAAATGGGCTAAATGTACCCATGCTTACATCACCTGCACGAACAAACCTAGTATTATATTTAGAGTCATCTAAGAAGCCTACATTACGAACTGCTCCTGAGTATTGACATGTAAGAAATTTAGTATTTCCATCAGCAGATGTTGTAGATGTTGGGACGGTATACCCAGAGGCATCATATTTTGCTGTGCCAACTATTAAATTACAATCTGCAATGTATCCTGTAATTGCTTCACTAAAATCATCTGCCCTAGCACCAACAGCAATTATTGTCCCTGTCCAATTGTCACTATTAGATACAGTACCCAATTGTGTTCCGTTGTGAAATACACGAACTGTGCTACCATCTCTAACTACAGCAATATGATTCCAAGAATTTAATTGTAATTGATTATTTCCAGACTCATAATTTGTGTCATCGGTATCAACAAATTTTAATTTACCATTAGCATCAGAGCCTATATTAAAACCATCACCACGAGAACCACTTGCGTTTACAGCAAAAGGTGAAAGATAATCTGCAAAAACTGTAGGATAATACCAAAACTCAACTGTCATATCTCCTGTCCCAATTGCAGAAGATAAAGTTGCATTTAAATAATCACCAGTGCCATCAAAAAATCCAGCGCCTACATTCGCAGTTTTGCTTTGTGTAAATGGTGTGTTGGTAGATATTGCAGGGTCTCCCCCTATTGTTAAAGCATGTGAGCTTGTTGAATTATCAACGAACCTATTTGATTGACAAGTTAATAATTTTGTATTTGTAATTGCAGTTAAAGGTGTAGTTGGCACTGTAATAGACGCCCCTGAGTAAACTGCTGTACTTGCTACAAATCTAACATTGGATATATAGCCATTAAAATCGTTAGTGCCATTAGTATGTTCTCCGATTGTAATCATATTATTGGCTGTGTAGTCGGTTGTTTGAGTAGTATAATATACTCTTGTACCATCAATATATGCAGTTAAATAATCTGAACTATCTCTTTGTACTACAATATGATGCCATTGATTAACATTAATAGTGCCGACACCATTAATAATATTACTACCAAAATACATATACAACTTGCCACCGTTTATATAGATATTAAAATCTGTAGCTCCTGAAGCAATCATAACTGTTTGTTGAGTTGTGATTTGTGTATTTATAAAAGCTTCAAAAGTAAATTGCCCTGTGCCTAAATTAAAATCGCTACTTGTGCTTGTTGGTTTTACATGATCATTTGTACCATCAAAAAAATTACTCCAATAACCATCAGCATAATAATAAGGGCTAAAGTCATTACCATAAGCATCACCATTTACAGTAATAGCATGAGCTGATGTAGAGTTATCTCTAAATGCTTTGTAGTTTGGGCTTCCTAAATTTGATGTATCTCCTGCACCTTCAGAACCATCTGCATGAAGAAGTAATACAGTTTGATTAAAGTTAGGATCTGTTTCTTCTTCAGCAGCTCCAAGACCAAAACCAAGAGGTCTTACTCCTATACCGCCTTTTAGACTTTTAACTGGCATTAGTAATCAACCTTCCCGAACTGTGTTTGAGATGCTAAACAAGTGTAATTAGCCGTTCCCGTAGTCCTAGTAATGTTTATTAAATAACTATCCACGCCACTAGCATTACCTTGTGATGGCGCAGTGCCGCCTTGCCAATACACTGGGTTAGCTGTAGCACCGTCTATTTGTATTGCTTCTAAATAATACGCAGTTGCACCCATTTTTGACTCAAATGCAAGCGATACTGATTCGCCAGTAGGCATAATGGAAGCGAATGTTGCTCCTGCACTACCTCTAAAATTTAACTCAAAGTCTGCCGCCGCATCATTTGTTCTTAATTCAGCATTTTGTTCTAATACACTAAAGTTAATTACGCCCGTAGCAGAGGTTGTAGAAACATTTATTTTTTCTCTAAGACTGGCGTTAAAAATTTTATTAGTAATAGTTGCACTGGCACTTTCAGAAACTAATGTTGAGTTACCGCCTTTTGGTAATAAATTAGTATTAGTTATATTAAGAGAGTGTGGTTGCGCTTTTAAAGTTTGTCCGTGACTATTAGCATGACAGTTTAATTTTATCTGTCCTTCTGTATCTGAACCGTTACCTTTAATCTCTACAATTTGCGTAGCAGGATCTACTGTTAAATTACCCGAAGCATTTTTTAAATCGCCTTCAACATTAAATGTGCCTCCCACAGAACCGTTGCCTGATACATCTAACGTACCGTTAGCAGATAACTTAGTAGTAACTGTTAAATCCGTTACTTCTGCAGTATTTAAACCTGTAATCGCATCTACTACGCCAGACCCTGTGCTATACACTATCGCTGATCTACCATTAGGGACGGTGACTTGTGATCCTGAAGAGTTTTTTATTCCTACATCAGTGGCTAAAGTATTATTAATTATGTAGTTTTTTTCTATATCAGGAACGGTAAGAGTTATCCCTGCAGATCCTGTACCAGTTAGATTGAGGCGTAAATGCCTAGCCACTTGAGTGGCATTACTGTCTGTCAAAGAAAGAGTGAGGCTATCCTGAGAAAAAGCAACATCTGCGGATTCACAAATAGCTTCTTCTATGGCAGTGCCTAAGTTTGTATTCGTAATTGTACCCCAAGTTCCAGAGTTATCTCCGGTTCCCATGAGTTGTATTTTTAAATTTGAATATGATGAAGCCATTTTATTCTCCTATGCTGCTTCTTTAATTTCTCCCCAATCGGGTGTTTGTGTTGTGTCTATTTGCCCCCATACTAAATTATTACCTAAACTCATAGCAGAGGATACTCCAGTTACATTTGTAGTAGCGTTAGCTTCTGCTGATACACTACCTAAACTACTCGTTGCAGATAGCCCGGTTGCAGGGACTATATTATTTAAAGCTACAGATATTGAACCTAAACCAACTGTTGCGCTAAAACCAGTAACGCTTAGATTATTATTACTGACTACTTCTTCTTCACCTACAAACTTTAATCCTATGACACCGGATAGACCACTTACATTTGCATCTGCGTTAACAAACGTAGACCCCACAGCTCCTGTCATGCTAATGTCAGGTTCAGTTATTGATGCGTTCCAACCACCGTCACCCCAAGCCGCTCTACCCCACCCGTTTGCAACGGCTTCTCTTGTTACATTAACATTTACATCAGCCATTTTAAGCTATTCTAATTATAGCTGCAGCACTCGTATTCGCTGGAAATATTACACTAAAATCACCTGCCGTAGATGTTTTAGTACCACCAAAGTCAAGTACACACACAGCAGGATTAGTTAAAGAAGCTCCAGCGTTTGAATTTGTAGAAGGCGTACTGTTATAAATTAAACACCCCGCCGCATTTATAGTGACGTTAGTAAATGTTAAATCAGAGAAATCTACAAACCCCGTAGAATCCCCTATAGTAACACCTAAATTTACAAGAGCAGAACCACCTGAAGTAGTTCCAGTGGATTCACTACTTGTTGTAAAAGATGTAGTGCCAGCACTTAAAGTAGCCGCTGCAGAATATAACGCTAGTTTAAAAACGTCTGATGTAGCAGATGCGTCAGGTCTAAAATCATGAACACCCAATAATACTTCTGCTTTAAAAGATGTACACATTGCTTGTGTAATAGCCATTTTTTACTCCTCTAGTAATTTAATTAGTTCAGGATATCCCATCTCTCTAAACCTATGAGCTAAGGTTGTGTTATGGCTCCTGACCATTTCTTTCATATATTGCACTAAAACTTTTCGTATATCTTTTTTAAAAGCTTCAGCTTGCGCTCTAACTGCAGGGTGTGAATCACTACCGACAGCTATTATCTTATCTAATGCTCTTTCAGCAACTTCCTCAGTATTAAAACCTCTACGAGAAGTTGTCATAACTTTTACTCCACCACCTAACAATACTGATGTGCTATTACCAATCATTGTACCCCCAACCTTATTTGTTTAGTTCTATACATATCTTGACGATTCTTACCTTCACTAAGCATTTTAAGCCCAGCTAAAGATTCATTATACCTTTGCACATAACTTTGGTAACTGTCTGCCTCACCTTTCATAAATATGTGAGCTTCTATCAACGCTCCATACAACAATACAGAATCGTAGTTATCACCTAACCAAGAAGTATTTGCAGTAACAATAGACTCTGGATAATAAAAATAATGAAGCTCTGATGTGTAATTTTGATCTGGAGTTGGACCTAAAATATATGAATTGTTATCAAACAAAGCATAATGTGTAGGCTGTCCAGTAGATGTTGGGTTAGGGAAAGCCTCACGAATAAAGTTAACATCTTTATTTAATAGATAACTATAATTACCAGAAGAATCAATAACCGCTAAAGAAAAGTTAGCGAGCCAATCAGTTGGCACTGTGAGGTATTGATTTCCTGAAGTCATACTGCCCGTGACGTTTCTTCTAAGGTCTAATATTTGAACTGAATTATGTATTTTTTGTTCAGCTTGTTTTATGAACGTATTAATTTGCTCTGTGCTTGTTAAGGTAATAGTATTTCCACCACTATCTGTGAAAGACGTGTCAGGAAAATCATTTTCACAATAACCTTTTATAGTTTCAAAAAGTTCACTATAATTCATTAGCCAAATCTCTTAGAGGAATTAGTCCCTTTTATAGCAGCGCCCGTTCCTCTAGTTTTAACCGTTTGAGTGTTTGGAATATTATTTGGATAACCACCTACCTTTGGTACAGGCATATCCATAGGTTGTTTAAATTTTCCAGTATCATTCATAATTTCTCCTAATTAAATTTAATATCCACCTCCACCACTATCACCACTATCACCGCTCTCACTACTTTCACTACTCTCACTACTTTCACTACTTTCACTACTTTCACTACTAGATTCAGTGCTAGAAACTGCATCTCCTCCTATAGTCACAGTTCCTATGTTTCCAGATACTAATAAATTATTTATTAGATCTAAATTAAAAGGATTACTAAAACCTACAGGATCAAATCCGTATTGATAACTCCTAGAGTCTGATTCTGCAAATCGTGTTAAATCTGGTCGTGGGTTTCTCAGAGCTTGAGGGTCGTTTACAGGAAACATACCAAGCTGTAATTGTGGTTGGTCCTGCTCAAAGCAATCTGGACATACCAGAATGTTAACATTTTTTGTTTTAATTGTAAGCTGTTTTAATTCTTTTAATTTATACCTAAATCCGCATCTATCGCATTCTGCGATAGCTCGTTTGCCTCTTGCGTAGTTAGATCCCATGTCAATATAAAAACTCTCTTGGCGCTAACCTTAAAGGAGCTTTTTCTCTATCTTCACTAGAAGCTATCATCCACTGCTCTTCATAATCTTGTTTTAACATTTGTATTCTGTCAGTTGCTTCTGGTATTTTTAAAGAAAGATAATATGCTAATCCTGATACCAAACAAGGTAACATTCTAAATGGTATGTCAGGCGTGTTCACTCCATTCCCTGCATCTTGTATTCTTCTCATTCTAAAATACACAAAAGTGTAAAAATTACTTTGATCTGGCGTAGGCCATATTTTTATTTGCGGAGTTTGCACAACACCAGAAGAATTGGTAGCTCCAGACTTTCTATCAATAAATACTTGTATAGGTCTACCTGTCGCATTTTTATTAGGTATAGTTGCATATGTGCTAACAGATATACGACTAATCGTTAAATCTTGTTGGTTTGAGCCTGAACCTGTTCTAACCTGATGCTCTAATAAATCAATCGTATCTACAGGTAAATCATATGTAATAGTGCCTTGAGTTAAAGGTATCGTGCCTTCTTCTATTGTCCATAGGTTTATACCTCGATTAGCCCAATCAATTGTCAATAAATTCAAAGAACGTCTAGCTGTTTTAAGATCATATCCAGTACGCATTTCTGTACCGCAACGAGAAAACGCTTCTTCAGCTAAATCATTAAGGTTTAAATTAAAACTAGTTGTATCTGTAGTAGCCATTATTTCTTTGCTTTCACACTATTTATATATTTTCTATAAACACCAGCAGCATCTTTTTTTCCCATGACTCTGGCTCTTTGTTCCATAGCAATAGCAGCTTGTATCTTGTGTGCCTTCGATCTACCACTATTTCTAATCTTACTTACACTTTTTACTGCGTCTTCTCTCGTGGCAAACTTTAATCCTTTTATTGTACCTTTGGGGTTCTCATCTGTATATAAATCAGAATGTTTTTTAGACCTTGCGGGTTGACCTTTTTTTCTTGGTATTCTTGGATTTGAGGATCGTTTTAACATTTGTTGGTTTACCTCCCGGATTACCCGCTGCTCTTTTTCTCTGAACAGCGGACTTACGTTGTGCTGCAGTCATAGACTTAGCTTTTGCTCTTGGTACACATTTAGGATAGGCTCTTTTACTGTCTTTAGCAGACTTTCGTCCACAGGCTTGGTATTTACCTTTTTTCTTAGGCGCACCGATATCAACCCAGTCACCTTTTTTGCCTTTACCAAACCATTCTTTAAGAGACATTATGCGTAGCCTCCTCCTCTTTTCTTATACTCACGCACTAAATAAGCATTAGCGTAAGCGCTTGGATATACCTTGAATTTACGCTTTGTCTCCGCTTTTACACGAGCATATAAAGATGGATTCGTAGGTTTAGAACCTGCTTTTTTCTTAGTAGTTTTTTTCTTTTTAACAGCCATTATGCCCTCGTCTTTCCTCTTTTAGCTATACCATCACGCTTTTTAGCAACTTTTCTAGTAGTGGTTTTCTTTGCAGTAGTCTTTTTACCGCCAGCAACGCCGCCTTTTGTACCACCTTTAGAAGCCATACCACCGCCACGCATATTCATTACCGCACCGCCTTTAGCCATTCCTTTAGCAGTCTTCTTTTTATTTATTTCATCTATTGCGCCGCCAATAGAATAACCTTTAGAAGCCATACCACCACCACGCATTTTAACTGCTCCACCTTTAGCCATCACTGCTCCGCCTTTAGCCATTCCTTTAGCCGTCATACCACCACCACGCATTTTAACTGCGCCGCCTTTTGCTTTCATTACTGCTCCGCCTTTTGCTTTCATTACCATACCTCCTTTTTTTGCTGTAAATCCCATTCGTTCTGCTGCTTGTCTACCTTTTTCTCCAGATTTTATCATGGCGCTAATTCCTTTTTTACCCTCTGCAGAAGCGCTTCTTAATTTAGTCATCGTCATTCTCCGCATATAAATTGTTAAATGTTACTGTTGGGTCCATGTACGAGTCATCTTGCTCGGCACAGTGCGTATGTTGGCTTGGTCTAAAATCAGGTGCGCCTTCACCTGTAACCCAAAGAGCAGGGCTTGTAACTCTGACTCTGTTGTTAGGAAGAGCAACCATGTTTCCGGCCCAAGGTCCGTCTGTCAACACCATAACGTGACTCTGCTTGTGTTGGGCTGGACAGTCTGCGATTTCGCTTTCGGTGTAGTCCACAGTGAAGAGATATCTTGATGTGTGAAACTCTCCTGCGATTTTACATAACCACGGGCTTGGTTTACATCTGTCGAGTGATATGATTGAGTGGGTGTGTGATGGGCAGTCCCACGGTTGTGCGAGGTGAGTTTCCATTCTTTCCGGCCATCCATCCAATGGGATGTCCCCACATAAGGCTGTGATGGGCATCCTTGCCCACATGGCTCCTCCGTGCGGATTACTCTCGCCTTCCTCTTCTTCACATCCTGTAAATATAATTTGGAAGCTGAGACATCTGTCTGGCATTGTCGTAACAGCAACCGCCAGTCCGTGTATAAACTCTCCGTGATATTTTTGATGCCCATGTGTAAACTCTTTCCTAATCCAAACTTTTGTATACGGAATATTACTAATTAAATACGCCACCCTACACCTCCTTTTTAAATCATGCGCCCTTTTGTTTTACCCTTTCTAGCTATGCCATCAGCTCTTTTAGAAGCTTTATTAGTTCTTTTCATTTTAGTTTTAACCACACCACCTTTTTTCATAAATAAAGGATTACCACCTTTCTTTTTTTTCTCAGTTTTAACATTTGTAGTGCCTTTAACTTTGTCTGATTTAGACGTATCTGATCTAGTTGACTTTGTACTAGGCATAGAAATATTTTTTTTAACTTTTGGTGGTTTAGGAGCATCTTGATAACTAGATGAGGCTTTTGAATAATCAGATGAAGCGCCTATATTTTTAGCTTTTCTTCCAGTCTCTACTTCATCTCTAGTTGTAGTAGAATACATCTTGCCTTTATATGGAAAAGGATTAATACCTTCTGCTTTAAATTTGTTAAAAGCTTCACCAAAAGACTTATCATCCATATTAAATTTACCGAAACCACCACTAATTCTTTTTTTCTTAGCCATTTTACTTTCCCCAAAAAAGTTGTTGTATTGTAATAATAAAAGCAGTTACAGCGCTTCCTGCGCCCGCTGCCCACATCAATGTTTTCCAACCACCCTTGGCTTCTGATAATACTTTATGTATATCAGCTAGAGATTTTTTAATCTCTTCTATATCTTTTTTCATATCTTCTACATCAGAATGAAGATGTTTTATTTCGTTGCCTTGAACGGCAACTTTACTATTTATATCTTTACTAAAAATACGTTGAATGTCTTCTTTTTCCATCAACACTTCCACCTTCTTCTGGCTTGTCGTAAACGACTGTTAGGATCTTTTGCTGCTTTGGGGAATTTTTTCATCTGTCCTGCAGAACGAGCGCAGAATGATTTACGTCTTTTTGCGTCTTTAGAACCTTTTTTAACTTTACCTGTAACAGCAGTTTTTAACTTAGAACCGGGATTAGCTCTGCGATATGCAGCCACACCTTTTTTAGTCATGCCCGCACCTTGTTTAGTCGGGCGAAAATTACCCGACTTCACAGAGGTTTTAATACCCATTCCTTTTCGTTTTTTCTTCTCGACCATTATTAGGTCTCGCCGCCACCTACATAAAATACGGTGATACTAGTAATAGCCGCTGTATTACTATTTGTTAAGTGCATACCAGAATCAAACAATATACCGTTATCAGGTATAAAAACATCTTCTGTGCCTAATGCGCTGTGCGATGTTAACTGTAATAAAGTTGTACCTGTAGAGGTAGCTCCATTACTAAGAGTTAAATCAGCACTAGAGTTATGCACATACTGAATACCTTGTATTCTAGTTCTGCCAGTAATCTTTTGACCTGTATCTTTTGTAGTAAGAGCTTTTACGTCAGATGCAAAACTCATGTCTTACTCCTTTAAGAATCAGTTACGTCTAGATTAGTATCTTGTAGATATTTAACAGTTACGTCAGCAATGCCCTCTGTTCCAGTTGCCGTAGCTATTGGATTAAATGTAGCGATTACCGTGCGATCAACAGTTCCTATATTAATAGAAGCAGTAGCCATACCTGTGCTATATGTTAAAGCTGCGGCTTTGGCGTTTGTCCCGTTTAATAAAGCTGTTGTTGCCCCTGAAAATCCAACAGAAACCGTGGCTGCTGAAGGAGAGTTTGAAGCCTCCACAATATTTAGCATTACTTCTGTAATTTTAGAATTTGCTGGAATAACACCAACTGTGGTTGTAGCAGTTGTACCAGTAATATCAATTACCGCCGACTGAGCCATTAAAACAAAACCAACATTATTGACGTCAGTTCCTACAGTTGTGCCTGTTGTGTCTTTGATTGTTCCGGCCTTTACTGGACCAGAAAAGGTAGTTGTACCCATTTATATCTCCTGTGTAGTAGCACGTAAACACACTATCTCTACTATGTCTGCTAGGTCAGTTAAGTGTGTCAATTAACCCTAGATATTTATTTCTTATAACATTAAACAATCGTAAATGCAATAAAAGAAAAAGGGAGCAAATGCCCCCTTCCTCAGATGAAAACTTCTTACGAAGCTCCCGGAGAACCAAACATTCCCAAAGGATCAGATACGCCAAATGAATAACGCTCACGAGCCTTGTAACGTACGTTACCTGTATCAAAGTCTCCGTCCATAGAAGTCGCCATAGGCGCACGAACGAAATGCTTTAATCCATTAGGTACATCAGTTGTTAAAAAGAAAGCATTAGTGTCAGTTAAATAATGATTAACGGTGTAGCCTTCTGGAATAGATCCATTGTTAACTAATGCGTTAATATCATTATCTGCTGTTCCTACTCTTTGTTGAGTTTCTAATATACGTGTTGCCACGAATTGAAGAGCAGGAGGAATAATTAACTTTCTTGGTTTAGCTGCAATTAACAAACCACGCTCGTCTGTCCAAGCTGCAATCTGAATTACTGCATCTTCTAAAGATGTCTCGTTCAAATCTACACCTGTTGAAAAACGATTGCTGTTTGTTCCACCAGAAACAAGTGGGTGGTCAGTTGCAAACAAAGTTTTACCATCACCATAAGTAGGATTACCTGTCCCAGCAAAACCTTTATTTAATACTGCAGCAGCTTTTACCTGCTTAGTGTATGCCATAGCACGAGCCAAAGCTTTTGTATAACGAGCGCCCAGACTATCGTAAAGATTGTCTTCAGAAGCCTCTTCTGTTATAGCAAAACCCATAGCCACAGTTTCATGAGTGTATCTAGCCGTGAAAGCTTCTTGTGCGTTGTCATACTCTACAGAAGCACCTTCAGTTTTCACTGGAGCTGCGCCAAAGCCAGAAAGCTTTGTTTCCTCTTCAAACGAACGCTCGGAAGTTTCTTGCTCATAAAACTCTTTATGCTCATCAGCATATTTTTGATACTCCAAACCAAATAAAGCGTTTAAGCCGGGAAGGAGTTCTTTTAGTAATTGCGCTCTTGAAATAGCCATTTAAAAATCTCCTTATACGCCTAGTGAGTTGTCATACGCATGTACGCCAACATTAAATTTAACAATAAACTCAGGGAAGTTATCACCTTCAGTGCCTTCAACAACGTCAATAACTCTCATAGCAAGAGTTTCAGTTGCTGCTAAAGTACCACCGTTGGTATCAATTTTAAGACTTACGCCTGAATTACCTGTGCTTGTGCTACCAGATGTACTAAAATCAAGTGAACAGTTCTTACCGATTGCGCCAGCAAAACCAGATCCACCTGTACCGCTGTTAAATGTTCCTAACGCAGCGTTACCTTGAATTTTAAACAACTGTCTTGGGTCATCATTAACCATTATTTTGATTTCTGTAAACCCTGAGGTTGTAGCATTGGCGGGAAGAAATTGTCTAAATTGCTGAACACCATTGTCATCAATGTATCTAGCTCCAACCATAACTCCTACAATTCCCGGCGTTCCGTTTGCAGATGTAGCTGCAAGTTCGTTAGCAGTGGGAGTTGAAGATACAGCGGCTGGTAAACCAGCGGCACTTAACACAACTAAATCGCCATTAAAAATTGCGGCAGAGTTATTAGCTTTCACATGATAGTGTCTAATAGCACCGCCATTATAGGGCGCACCACCAATCATATTGGTAGGTTTTAACCCAAAAGGGGAAGCAGTAGCTGCCATTTTTATCTCCTAGTTAAAAATTATTTACCTTTACCAAAAGACACCGAAGATTTATGTTCTTTAAATATTGGCGCTCTTGGGTCACTTTGTCTCATAAGATTATTATCCACAGACTCCATTTGTTGATTAGCCTTGTTTAAATAATACTCATTACGTTGTTCAACAAGCTCTTCAGGTATTTTACAAAGAACTAAGCCACCTATTTCTATGCAACCGGGATACTTAGAATTAGCATCAGATACTATTTGTATGTGAGGCTGTTCTTCAGCTTTAACCATTTCATAACCCTCTCTAAGAGCCATAGATATGTTTCTAGGATCAGGTTCGTTTAGTAAAGCTATACGTTTCCAATGATATCTCCACCCAGCGAGTGGTTTAACCTCCGGTAATGAAGAAGGAGGAGTCCAAGTTTTTGGTCTTTCCTTTGAAGCTCTGTTTTGTAATTCACGAGATAATCTGTTTTCAGCCATTTCTATTCTCCAATTTAATCATTTCTTTAGCATATTGCTCTGGCGACAACCCCAACTTTTTCGCTAAATTAACTTGTGACGTTGTCAATCGTATCTTCTTTGAGGAAGTTGTTCGTGTTACTGGAGCAACTACTGCTGCAGGTTTTGATTTGGTAGGTTCTTTCGTTTCTACTTCTTCAATATCGAAATGCTCTGGAAACCGTTTTCTCATGGTTTCGTCGATTTGTTTGTAGTATTCGTCCGTCGTGGCGTAAGCTGTACCGTTTTGTCTTACTAACTTTTCATGTAAACCTAACGCAAGGCTCGTCATTTCTTCGTCCTGACCGAACCAGTTATTTTGCCTCTGCCATTCCACAGCCTTTGCGTCAGGTGGTAAAGCAGCAGGTGTTTCTTTTGTATCTTCCTTTTTTACATCATTTTCTTTATTCTGTAAAGAGGTTTTATACTGATTTACTTTTTCTTTCTTAAAAGTAGCTTCACTTATCTTTTGTTGAGCCTCTGTCATTTTGTCAGTGTCACCATCATCGTGAGCTGTTTTGTAAGCTTGTTTAGCAGCTAACAATTCATAATCAGCGGCAGACTCAATAGCTTTCAAGTATTCCGTCTGATTATTTTCAGAGTTCGCTTTTAACTGTTTATTTTCTTCTCTTAACTTTTGAGCTGCCCTTATAGCTTCTGCATTTTCTCGTTGAATACGTTCTTTCTCACGACGCTCATCGTGCCAGACTTTTTTAAGCTGATAAATCTTGTCTTTTACTTTGTCATCGTAATCATCAAGTTCATCAGACTCCAGTTTCTGAACTAGTTCTTTAGGCAGATTTTTTCTATTCTGATCCTCTTCAGGAGTATCATCTTGTATTTCTATTTCAACATCAGAGGTTTTGGCTTCTAAAGTAGTCTCTTGCTTTTTTACATCTTCTTCGTTTGGTAAAGTTTGCTCTTCAGCCATTCTTATCTCCTATGCTCGTGATATTCCTCGTGGATCCTGCACTACTGCCTCCACGCTGTCGTCGTTAATTAATCGAAATTCTTTGCCATGTATTTTTACTCTGGTTCCTGAATTTGGTCGGGCTAAAATAAAATCACCTTCCTTACACCAAGGACCACTTGGGAACCTGTCTTTGTCTTGATAACAATCAGCTCCAAGTTTTACCACAAAAAATACAGTGCTAAGAACTTCTTCAAAATGCTTCGTAGTATCAGCTTTTAACAAACCACTATCGTATTTCTCTTCAACATCAGGTATTGTGCATAATATATGATACCCGGAGGGTTCTGGTAGTTGTTTAGCTTTTTCTTCGTTTTCAGTTGTCATCCTCGTATTCACCCTTTTCTTTTGCTTCTTGTAGGCCTTCTATATGATTAATTGCGGTGGCAAGGCCCTTAACCATCCCACAAAACTTTTGATACTCGTCATAAGATTTAGCCGATCCGTAAGCTAAATTACCTCCAATATGATCTATTTCATCGTGTAATTTACCTTTTATTATCTCTAACTCGTCCATTAATGAGTCGCCTCCTCTTCATCTTTTGGTAAATATACTTCTACGTAAACACCACAATGAGGACACGATAAATTTGTCACCATACTATAGTCCTCATTTTCGTCTCCTATGTCATGATCTCCTCCCCATATCAGCATAGTTTTACAGTGCCAACAGTTCATTTTATTCTTTAGGCTCCTCTGTAGGTGTTGGTGGTTGTTGTGTGGGTTGCTCATCTGGCTGATTCATCGCCTGTTGTAGTATTGTCTGTGCTATCGCATTATCAGCCTGATTCTCAATCTTTTGCTCTTCCACTAATGCTTTCACTACCTGACTAGATTGTTTTTCTTCTAGTTTGGCGTCATCGGTAGCTGCCTTTGCCAGTGTATTAAGCTGGGCTTGGCGTTCCTGAGAAGCAATTCTTTCTTGCTCTACAGCAATCTGAGCCTGTTTGAGAGCAACATCTGCCTGATCTTTCTGAGCCTTACGCATGGCATCTTGAGCTTTGATAGCCAACTCTTGTTGCTGCATCTGAATAATAGGATCTTGCGCTTTTTGTTGAGCTTTTTGTTGAGCAACCTGCGCCATATTGTTTTGAGACAATTGACTGGAAGCTTGAGCTATAAGTCGTGATACCTCTAATTCCATATCCTCTGGTAAATCTGAGTCTGGTTTTGGTAAAGGAGCGCCGACTCGTTTTTGAATATCCATACTATATTTAAATCCAAGATGCTCTGCCACGTGCGCCTGTAGATTTGTTGCTATAAGTTTGGCTTTAGGGTTCTGAGCAAGAAGTTGTCCTACGATAGGATCATTTAAAAAATTCATGTGTGACAGTATATGTGCGTCATGGTCCTGATACATAAATGCCTTCATAGGCTTGACCTTCAAAGCGTTCATATTCTCTGTCAAAGGATCTTTTGGTTTTTGATCTTCTTCCAGAGGCACAAGCTTTGCAGCATCTTTAATTCCTAATACATCTAACATCTGTCTATGGAGACGAGGTAAATCATAAATTTGCGGCGCAGCCTGTGCCATTTGCATGACCGCCTGATACTGCACCACTTTCTGCGCCATTGTAGAAGAATTAGGGTCAGATACAGGTAAGACCTCTACCATGTCATAGTCTGACTTTTTCACCATAGGCGAAGCAGTTTCAGGTTTATAGTTGTATTTATCTGGTGTGTAGTCTCGAATTATATCTTTAAGTAATTTAAACTCCTGACGCATAGAGTAATGAACTCTAGCCTGTACAGCAGACATAACTTTTAATGCTCTCTCTAATATAGCTAACGTAGTGCCTACAGGACTTTGTGCTGACATATCAGATATCTTTAAATCTGCTGCACTAGCAAATCTTCTACCCTCATCAACTATTGTGCCTAACAAACTGTATAACACCTGACTTGGCTCCTTATATGGGAGCGGCATAATATTGTCTTTTATTGAACCACTCGGCACATCTACATCTCTAAACTCTGCAGGGCCAATTGGTGTATCATCACCTTTTACTCGTAAACCCTTAGTTTTAAATCCACCGGGTAAGTTAGATAACGTACCTGCATCAACAAGTTGTCGTATGAGTGAAGTGCCAGATTTAGCAAAAGCTCCTACTAAATGTATTAAACCAAAGCAGTAAAAACCAAATCCGGGGACATAACCGTAATGTACAAAATGATTTCTTTTTCGTTTCAAGTCATCATCAGGGTGGTAATTCCTACGTATTGCAAGAACCTCTCCTGTGCTTTTTTCAAGAGTTACAACATATGGTAGAGCTATGCCTGTTGGCTTTCCATCTTTGTCTTTGTCTTCATATCCCGGCAAGTCTAAATCTACGTGCATCTCTAAGATTTTGTATCGGTCATCATAAGAAGCAGAGAGTCCCATTTTTTCTGCGATTTTTTTCTCTACTTCATCTAAATAACCTGATGGTTCTTCTAACTCAATGTCTCTATAAAAGCCAGATACCTGTAATTTTTTTAAATCATTTGATGTCTTACGCATCACGTGAGTTACCCGCTCTGCTGTCTCTAGGTCCGATGCGCCGTATGGTACAACAATATCTTCTGCTGGTATAAAGATAGAAACCTGTCTTTCCAAGCTAGGATCGTAGTAAACTTTCTTGAACGCATTACCAGATAAACCAAGACCCCACAACATTCTTTCATGTTCTGGTCTATACTCAACCATCTTTTCAGTAAGCTGATAGTTCATATCGGCTTTTACTCTGTTTGCTGCCTCTTTCTTTTCTGTTGTTTGCTCACCTATAATCTGTGTCTTGACTGGTCCTCTGGCAGGGAAAGTCTCCATGATTGTCTCTGACTGAAACTTTACAAGCGCTTCTGTCAACAGTGGGTGGTGTACACCACAAGCTCCGGGCCAAGGCTCGGTTCTTTCTTCTAGTTTCAAGCCTAGTAAATCAAGTCCATCTACATATGTCTGCATCCAGTCTTTTCTACTTGCTAGGTCATCTTCATAATCACTGAGAAGATCCGTAGATATATTCTGTAAATCTTCTTCACCTATCTCTTCAGCCAGATTAGCGTTAAAATCATCAGAACTTTCTGCATCTGGGTCTATAACTATCTCCATATCCCCGATACCAACTGTAACTTTTTCCGGGTCCTCGATTTCTATTTCTATATCAGGCTCTCCCATGACTTGAGTCAAGTCTGTGGGTTCCATTGGTTTTTCCATATTATTAATTGCCATGTCTTATCCTCAGTAGTAAGGCTCTCTTCGCCCTCTATAAATAGGTGCTTCATCTTCTTCATCAAGAAGAGTGCGTATAAACCCACCTTTTCTAAATCTCATCATTGCTAAAGAAGTAGAGTCCACATAGTCATCATGCTCTCCTGCAGGAAAACTTGCTACTTCATCTACAACCTCTTCAGCCCAGTTTGTATTAGGTATCCACACCCTGCCCGAAGCAAATAAGTCTGAAACTGCGTTTAATCGTGATATTTTGTCGTTCCCTTTACTAGGGGTAAACTCTTGTACAGGCACTCCCATAGCTCTCATCTCGTATATTAGCGGAGCGCCCGATGCTTTCTTTTCTATTATTATAGAATCTGGTTCCCAATCCGTATACTCTTCTAAAGCAACTTTTTTTAGCTCTGGAAACTCCATTCTTTTGCGAAACGCATTGAGTAACATAATCTGAGCCTGAGATACACCTGTATCATCTTCTTTGTAAAAGACTCCCCACGTGGTACAAGCAGAATAATCCGCTCGATTGTTCTTTTCAAACGCTGTATCCCAAGATTGTAGGACAAATTCACACATGGGAGGCTCTTCTTTCTCCCAAATCTGCCACCATTCTCGTTTTACAATGGCTGAACCCTCAGATGTAGGGTTTTGTTGGTACTGAGCCATCCATTTTGAGTTTGGTAGCTCTTCTTTTAGTGCATTTAGCTCAATTAGAGGCCAAAACTGGGGCCAAAGTGGGTTACCACTGGGTAAAATCGCAGGAAATTCTATAATTTTCCAATCTTCACCGCCTCTTTGCGCTGCAGCACGCATAACCTGACCTGTCAAGTCTCTTTTTGACCATCTTGTCATCACAATTATGATTGCCCCGCCCGGTTGTAGACGCTGTCTAGGACCAGATGTATACCATTCATAGGTTTTATCGTAGATTTCAGGGTTTATTTCGGCTTGGGCGGCTTCTTGCTCCGAGTGAGGGTCGTCAATAATGAGGACATCCGCACCTTTACCCGTAACAGCGCCTCCAACACCGATAGCAAAATAGTC
>TARA_R100000329_G_scaffold151490_1_pt1 | contig 20047 bp, 28 predicted proteins | sample TARA_R100000329 | Tara Oceans TARA_R100000329 (sample SAMEA2620783) | marine metagenome | biome: marine biome (ENVO:00000447); feature: surface water layer (ENVO:00002042); material: "saline water (ENVO:00002010), including plankton (ENVO:xxxxxxxx)" | depth 5 m | reverse complement strand
TTAAATTATTCAACAAATATTTATAAACATCAAACTCAGATTTTTGTTCAACTGGCTCAGTAGTTTCAATAACTGGCTGAGTAGCATCAATGAATAAAGATTTAAGTTTGTATATTTCTGCCTCTATGGCATAACCCATCTCATCCGAGATGTTACCTTTACGAATTAACTTACAAAGGTTATCGTATCTTTTATATATGTCATCAATTACTTTAGAACCTTTGACATCCATTATTTTTGCCTGGTCATTTGCAGCTAATGTTACAGCTGAAATCTCAAACAATTTAACTTCTTTTAATTCTCTGTAATCACCTCTATCTTCTTTTTGTATTGGTAATATTCCAACAGAGTTTTCTGTTATCACACCAGCTTTCATAAGTTCGATAACATCTTTACCTAATTGAGTTTTAGGCACTTCAGCTACAAACATCAGACCTTTTTCATCTTCATACAACTCATTCATTTTTCCAATAGGTTGCATCATATTATGCTGATATAAGTATTTGACCCTTTCGCCATTCTCTTTTATTGTTTTCTGATATGCACCTCTCATGATGACATCATTATCTGCATCTTTATTATCAAAATAAGAACCATAACCTTTTACAACTGAGTTCTTTTCATCATAGTCAGATAATTCACCAAGTGGTGCTGCTTTGTAAATAAAATTCATAATTATAATTTTCTGTAAAATTACTAATTTTTTAATTAGTCAGTTGTAAGGAGTTCACCAGCTATAAGACCAGCTGCAACATTACCTAATCCAGCTAAAGGGTTTGCTGGTTCTGGTACTGGAAAAGGAAACATTGAGCATCTACAATTAACAACATTCCTTGCACTACCTTCACCAGGTCTTTGCATATATTCACCATCAACTAAAAATGGTTTATCAAAATCAACTTCTTGACCATTAGCTGCACCATGCCATGCCCTTTCTCTACCATCCATTGATGTCATCCATCTCTTTTTTAATTTTCTACCAGCATATACTTTTAATGCAGATTGTTCTATTCCATAATTACCAGCCCTTGCAGATTCAGTTCTAACTAATCTTAATGCCTGGAATCTAGAATATCTTTTGAATTGCTTTCTTAATATTCTTGCTCTTTCATCAGCACCAAGGGTTGCAAAATCTGGGTCACTCATTAATCTTTGTGTAATCTTAATTAAACTTTTTTTTGCAGTACCACTAACTAATACAACATTAGTTGCAGCATTTTGTTTAGCATAATTATTAAATGCTATTAACCAGATTGTAATAAATTTATTTGGGTCAGTACCTTTTTGTTCGTATTTATCAAAATAACGAGCATACCATTTTGCAAATCTCATTGCAACAGTTTCATACATATCAATATAAAGTTTTTCTAATTCACCATAATTAAATAACGATATGTAATTAGTATTGCCTGATGCTATAAAATTATCAACGCCCTTAAAATAGTTAGATTCATAATATTTTCTAACCATTGGATATATTGATTTTTCAGCTAACGATAATTGTTTTTCGTAATCTTTTTTCCAATGTTTACTCATCAAGTTGATTTAGTTTTCGTTCAGCATAATTAAGCATTGCTTCGCCACCCCATCCTAAATATGCTACATAACCTTTATCACGCCATGGAGTGTCTGCAAAATCAGGATTTATTTTATTGTAGCCACCACCTTTGGTTCTAGATAAAAAACTGAATGTTCTTTTTAAAGTTGATAGTGATAATGTTTCCCTAGCTATAAGCTGGTTCATTCTAGCCAATCCTACCTCAGTCATGCCTTTAACTTCATCTCTGCCATATTTATCAATCCAGTTTTTTACACGCTTTGCATTGTTAGTTGCAGATTGTGGATAATCAGAATAACCTTCTTGTTTTAGTTGTTTCTTAGAACTCATTGGATGTCCTTCTGGTAACAAATCTGTATCATGTTTGCCACTTCTAAATTTACCATTCTTTAATGCATAAAGATATGAATTGACCCTAGCCATTGCCCATTGGTCGGCACTTCTTACTGTTGGTCTAACACTTTGTGGATTTGTATTGTAAGCACCAACACCTCTTTTAAATACAGCTTTTAATGTTCTTAGATTTGTTTTTTTACTTGCAGCACTTACACTTGCATTATGGTCCTCAACTTTTTTTTTTAATGCTTTTTCTACTCTTGCAGATACTTGTTTTTCTTCTTCTTCTTCATCATGATAATTTTTTGTTCTTTCAATATATTCATCATGTGAATCAAAAGGCATATAATAAGTCATCCCATCTCTTTCATGGACATGGCTACCTGAACCACCTAGTTCTCTTGCTCTGTCCTCAGCTTCTTCCCTAGTTGTATAAGTGTCTGGCATCCCAGTTACTTCATATTTTATTTGCATTTTTTCCATATCTTCTTCCTCATCTTTAGCTGGGAGTTGTGGCTCTGGCATGTCAACATCTTCACCACTTACTGGCAATAAATTAGCTGGTACATAAAAATCATTTAATGCATCATTATCTTCTTCAGCATAACTCATTGCTGCTCTTTTTTCATTCGGTGTCAACCACCATGCTTGGGTCATTTGAGCAACAACTTTGTCCATATCTTCTTGTAATTCTGGTATAACAGAAAAATCAAAATCAATGTAAATCTTTTCACCAAACTTAGGTGACAACCATCTATTCAGTTCATCTCTAATTTTATATAATTCAGGCATAACTGCATGTTGATATAATGCTGCTTTTGCACTCTTTTGGTTGTTGTATGTTGATGATTCAGTATTATTTAATAATTGTACTGGGACATTGAAGATGTTACAAAGGTCTTTTACTGATGCATTATATTGTTCTATTAATGAAAGGTCAGATGCAGATAATCCAAAGTTAACCCAAGATAATTTCTTTGGTGTTATTATTACATCACCAGCATTACTACTTGATTGATAGCTAGACCTAAATTTATCTTTTAATTGTTGTGCCTGAACCTCATTCAAATCACCTTCCTCTGACATCAAGACCCCTCTAGCCATTTGGTTTTGTAAATACTTGACACCAGTTTCAGATGCTTCATTGTTTGTAGTCATTGCTCTAAATCCAGCTTTTAATGGTGATTGACCATAAAGGTGTGAACCACTACCATCGTAATAAGGGTTAAAATCTTTTATATGACATATTGCATCAGCTTGGATTGAATATTGACCATTGTACTCAACTCTATATTCTTTAACAGGTTCTAATATACCACCAGAAATAACTTCCATTATTTGTGATGGCATTACATATAATTCTTTGTATTTACCTAAATTGTCACCAGTATCAGGACCAATACCATAAATATATCTATTGCCTGTTAGTTTACCAAAGGCAACTAATTCTGTAATCCAGGATGCATAAGATTGTGCTGGATTAGGTCGTTCTAAGAGTTCATGTAAATCTGTATGTTCTAATTCTACTAATGCATGTTTTTTTAGCAAATTAGCTTTATGAATAATTGTGCTATCAACCATTCCACTAGTCATGGCTTTATATCTTTTTAACTCATTCTCATTTACCTTTTGATAAACTTGAATAGGTACTGATGATGCAGCTTTAGCAATTAGATTTATAATTGAATAAACAGTCGCATTTTTCCTATAACCTTCGTTTATATAATTATCATCATTTTCAGGATTCCATACAACACTTTGACCTAGATAATTATAAATAGCTTGGTTATATTCTTTGGCTGTTTGTTGTGTGTTTTTTACAATAAGATTTTTAAACCTTTCAAAGAATGATGCCATTAATATAAAATTTTCTGTAAAAATACAAAATAATAAATTCTTATATTATACAACAAAAAAGTCATTACGATTTTTATACTTAGAATAAATTAAATATCTCAATGCATCCATTAAATGATTGTTCTTGTCAACAGGTTTATTAATTATAGTCCCATCTTTTAATTGTTCATATACATAAGATTGTTGTTCTTTTTGTAGGTTCTTAGATTCTAATGAACCAATGATGTCAAACTCTTTTAATAATGATATACCAGCATTGATTGACCCTTGACCTTTTATTGCTGGTTTTGCCCATATGTCCATTTGTCTAAGTTCTTCACCACTCTTAGGTTCTGCTGAATCATAGTAACATAAATACTGATTGTAGTTATTTGTTTTTAAAAACTCTGCAATATCTCTATTAGTCATACCTTTTTTGTAACATAGTTCATGCACATATATTTTATCATTCTTTTTACCAGCTAAAATAATTGCACAACTATCTTGACTAAATCCAAAGTCAATACCAACTCCCCAGTCATCTAAATCAGGAAACTCAACAAAAGGAATATATTGCCAGTCCCTAAATATTTGTCGTTCACTAAATACAGCTTTTTGTCCTAATCCATATACTCTCCAATAATCAGGGTCTTTAGCTTTAAGTCGTTCAATCTCTTTAACTAATTGTTCTGGCAGAAACTTATTGTCTTTGTATGTAGATAAAAACAAATCAGCATCATCTCTTTCAGTTAAATCATAAATCCAATGAACAGGGTCAGATGGGTTAAAGTCAATAATGATATTGGTCCTGGTCCTCATTGCTATTTGTCTATATTCTTCTAACAATAATTCATTGCCTTCATTCAGCCATGCAATGTCCCTTGCAGAACCTCTAATCTTTTGTGAATCATCAGCTGAAAAGAACTCTAATGTATGACCATTATAACTAAATGTATTTTCTGCTTTATTAAAAATGCCATCCCAATATATACCTGTATCCTTAGAAATGTTTAGAAAGTCCCTAAGAACTGACCTTTTTAATGCTGGTAGAGTTTTTCTTATTACACTTATAACTAATGGTTCTTTTGTGATTGTAATTAAATACAATAGGTATTGCATTATAGAATATGTTTTACCAGACCTAGAACCACCTTGGAATATCTTTAATCTTTGATTTGATTCTAATGCCTCGTAAAATTGTTTATTGCAATATTGTTCTATTCTTTGTCTTTGGCTGGTTTCCATTCAATCAGTTTGCTTTTAATATCTGCATCATGTTTTATTTCTTGCCTTTCAATATACCCTCTTTTCTTGCCTTTAGTTTTGCAGTAAAATATAATACTAGTAGTGTCACCATCTTTAATTTTTTCATGTAGTTTAGATTCAACAAAATCTAATGTCTGGTCACTTACATCATCAACAGCTTTTTTAAATTCTTTGTCAGAACTGTACCATTCATAGTAAGTGGACCTAGCTATCCCAGCTTGTTTACAAGCAGCTGTAACAATGCCTAAATTAGTTTCTAAGGCATGTATTAGTTTCTTTTTTATAGTGTCCGATTTGTCCGATTTCATACTGCAAATTTAAACAAAAAAAAAGGTGGTTAAAAAACCACCTAAAAAATAAACATAATTGATGTTGTTAATCTTGTAATTCTAAATTTAATTTGTTTGAAACCTCTTCAGGATTGTCAAAATAAAATTTAAAATGCATAGATTCATCATCAAAAAACATACATAATTCACCTTTGTTTTCTAATTTTTTAAGTTCTTGTTCTTCATTTAAAAAACCTAAAAACTTTAAACCTTTTCTTTTTGAACTTTCGTTGTCATAACCAACAAAATCTACTACTCTAAGACCATCTCTATCTAAAAAAGAAAATTCTAGTCTTTCTGATAATTTTTTTAATAATTCTAATTTATTCATAATAATGTTATTTAGTGTTAATTATACACCAAAGATAAAAAGAATATTTTAATTACCAAAAAATATTTTACTTTTTTTAATATTTTTTATGTTTTTTTATTATTTACTCTGTAAATATGTAGGTTTAAATCCCAAATTTTATCACTTGCAATGCTTTGATTTCTATAAGTTATGGGTGACCTAGTGATTTTTCCATTATTATCAACCTCGACATAACATTCTTTTCTGTTTCTAATAGGTACAATATAAATCTTAATACCATTTGCTAAACACCAGGATTTTGCTTCTAAATAAATGTTCATATATTTCTATAAATTAATTTTAAATCTTCATGTTCTTTTTTCATATTATCTATGTGCAATGCAAATCCAAGTAGCAGATAATTTATAGCATCAGCATATCTTGATGCAATAGGTTCTGCTTGTAACATATCAGGATTACCAGCATGACTTAGTATAGCTTGTATATGTTTATCTAAAAACACACCCCAAACTTCATTAGGTTGTAGTTTTAATCTTTTAGCTGTTGATTTAAAATTATGCAATACATCCTCATTATTATTAGTATATTCAGGTTGCTTCTGATTCATAATCTTTTCACAAAATTCTAAAAGTTCTTTTCTAATTTGTTGATATTCTGTTTTATTCATAATTAAAAAGGTAATTTTTCATCTTTGATTATTGTTATGCCTTTATCTCGCATATTAATTTCTTTGTAAACACCACCATTTTTAAAATCAGGTGCTATCTCAAATGAACCTAATTGACCATTAGATTTTCTTTTAATTTTTTCTATAAATATTGTAACACTATCACTACCATATTTTGTTTTTTGACCTATATTTCTATGACAAATTATACCATTGTATGTCTTATTAAAAAAGTCAGATGAACCACTAATATCATACATTGTAACTTTTTTATATTGACCACCTTCACTTTCTATTTTTCTAGGATGTGCCACTAAAAATACATGGGTATTTGTTTGTTGGCAGAATTGTGTAATGTGTGAAAGTTCACGACCTATATAACTAAAATCTCTTTGTGCTGAGTGGTCCAACATATTCCATGGGTCAATCACACAAATGTTTATACCCTTTTGAAAAACCAATTGTCTAAACTCATTTAATATGCCCTTTAGTGTTAGATTTTCTAAATCAATTTTAATCCAATAAAAATGCTGTTCAATAAAATGTTTTACACTATTTAAGTCATCAGCATCACAATTTTTTGACATAAGTTTATCAGCTATTCTTTTTATATGACCTTCATAAGGAAAACTCTCAGGTGAAAACATTGCACACCTAAAATTATATCTAGTCGAAACATTACATAATAGTTGGTCAAGTATGTCAGATTTTCCCGAATTAGGGATGCCCGATACTATACTCCATTCACCAAATTGTAATTTAAAAAACTCTGATGCACCAGGCAAACCAATATCATAATTTTCAATACCATTTTCATTGTAACTCAATACATTTTGCCAAATAGAATTAATATCAATTACACCTTCTAATGGAAAATCTTTAGCATCTTTAATTATGTTTCTTAAATACTCAGGACCTTTACTTATTAAAACTTCATTAGCATCTTTATAATCATCAAAATCTACATACTTACATCTATATGTGCCAAACCTTCTAGCTAATTCATTCCTTAATGCTAAACCAGCATCATCATTATCAGTACAAAGTATAATCTCTTTTTTGTTTTCAAAATATTCGAAACAATTGTCTAAATATTCTAATCTTTGATTGCCTTTAGATGCACCATTTGGTACTGATACAACACTATATAAACCAGCTTCATGTAAACTTAATGCATCCATCTCACCTTCAACTACATAACACCTCTCTACATCTTTAATATTATTAAGCCCATAAAATATTAATTCAGCACCAGAAACTAATTTAAAGTTTTTCTGACCATCACGATACTTTACATTAACAATAACATTATCACGATAATAATTAAAATTTATACATTTTCTTTTAGCTTTTACTTGAGGTATAAACTCAACTGATTCCCCAATTTTATAATGTGCCAATGTTGGCTCAGTTATATTTCTATTGCCAAACCACTTAATAACTCGGTCAGTTAAGTTTATATTTGTTTTAGGTGGTAATATATATTCTTTTTTCTGCTGAAATTTTACATTACCATTCCAGCCACAGTTATGACAATTGTAAAGACCTTCATCAATATTAACAGACAAACATAAATCACTTTTATTTTTTCTAGTGTGTGAACACTTTGGACATTTAGTTTTTACATTGCCAGTATTTCTGTTTAATTGTATCCCAAGTTGTTGTAATTTTTCAATCATATTTCACTTTTGTTTCTATAAATGTATTAGTTTTTTTTAAAAAACTTAAATATTCTTTTTTATTTTTAAATTTTTTTGGAATTTTTATTATATAATTCTGATTAATTTCGATTCCTAAAATTTTTATAATTGCATTTTTGATATTTTCCATTTTTTTAAAATTTTGTTTAATTGTTTTTTTAATGGCTCATTACAGCTGTACCATTTTTTATTAAAATAATAACCACACATCCAACATTCAGCTAATGGAATGTCTTGGTTATCATTCCTAAAATTATGTTTTACAATAAGTGCTATTGATTTTTCTGTATGCCAAGAATCAACTAATCTCTCTAATAATAATCTTTGACCAGTAGGTAGTTTGTTGTTTATTTTTTTTACTTCAAATAATATTAATGCTTCATTATTAAATTCTAATACAGCATCAATATCAGTTGGATGTATTTTATCATTACCAATACCATAAAAGTCAATGGATTGTTTTACTTGTTTGCTATTTCTAATCCATTTATTCATTCTGTAAATATTTTATAACTTCTAATATTTCACCACCACTTAAAACCTGTGTAAGATTATACTGATTTAATTTTGTTAGTTTAGTAACAGCACCTAATTTTTGTTGACCATCAACATCAACATATAATTTAAACTCAATTAAATCTTTTATCTTTTTATATGCATCTGGTTTATGGTCATCTTTATAAATAGCATAAAATCTATTAATCCATTTATCACCATTTTTATCTGAGTTTCTAAGTTTAGGCAAACTTAAAAATTGTGTTTTCCAAAAATCTTTTTCTCTAATATGTTTACAGATTTTATAAACATCTCTTAAATCATATTTATCTATTCTTTGGATTTGGTCTAATATCTTTATCCATTTAGCTTTTTGTTCTTTTGTTTTTGGCTGAAATCTTGAATCAAATAAGGCAATAAAATGTTTTAAAATAGATTCTATATTAGTATTACTTATATATATATTACTATTAGTATTACTTTGTGGCTGATTTTCTAGAGCCAGGTTTTCTGCCTCTAGCTTTTCTGTTTCCAGCTTTTTAGCTTTTGCTTTTAATTTATAGTTATAACCTTTAATTCTTCCATTCTCATAAACTCTAATTCTATCTACATAACCATGCTCAATTAATTCGTTTAGCTTTGCCCTTACAGCTGATTTAGATTCTTTAAAATGATTAATCATAAATTCAACAGTAATTTGTTGGTCATGTCTATGACTAAACATCCAGGCATATAATCCAGTTGCACCAATAGATATTCCTTTATGCCTAAAAATATAATTAGGCACATTGGTGAACCTATCAAACTTGGTAGGTTTAATTATTTTATTGTATTTCATAAATTAAACTTCATCAACAAGTCCCATGACCCTATCACAAAAAAATCTGAGTTCATAATAAACTCTGTAAAATTCATCATAAGTCATTGAGTTTTCACCATGCAGAAACCATAATAAATCAACTAAAATATTAAATTCATTTTCAGTTGCTTCACCTACATAGATATAATCAATCTTAAAATTCTCACTACAAGTTGTTGTCCATCTTACTTTTTGTGTTGGCTCGTGGAAATATATTGACCTTGATTTATTAAATTTCATCATTAAAGTATTTATCAATTATTGTTTTACAGTCATCAAAATCTTTACTCCAATGTGTGAACCAATTAGCATTAGCCAATAATGACAACCATATTTTTTGATTGTCTGTTGGTTTATTATATCCAGTTTTTAATTCTATTGCTAATCCATTCCTGTTTTTGTTTGGTGTGAATATCATCACATCAGGCACACCAGGTTTAGTGCCTAAATATTTTAATTTAAATTGCTCAAACTTAGTTCTTTTACCCTCATTTGGGATATGTGTAAATAAAGCTGTTGGATATTGTATGCTTAAATATTTCATCACATTATGTTGTAATTTATCCTCGTTACCTAAATATTTATAATATGGATTAGCCAATGTTAAAATTTTCTTACAAAATTAAAGAAAAATTAATCTAAGTCGGCTAATTTGTAAATAAGTTCTCTAAGTTCGGCATTCTCGCCTCTTAATTTATCATTCTCTAATAATAAAAAATTATAATCTCTAACTAAAGTTTCAACAGTAATAGTATTTTTTTGCACACACATATTGACATCAAATTTACTCATTAATGCATTATACTTTTTAAGGCAAACATCATCATGCTTTATCATATATGGTAACTCTTTTAGACCATGCAGAACTGTTGCATGATTTTTATTAACTGACATTCCTATTTTACTGTAACTAAATCCACCAAACTTTCTACATAAATAGTAATAACATGCTCTAGCAAAAACATACTCAAATTTTCTAGTTTTTTCAGTTATATCTAAACCAAAATGTTTATTAACAACTCTTAAATACTTTTCCATTTATATAGTTATTAAAAATGCACCATCATCAGCAACTCTTTTTGGTTGATATGATGTTATTTGTCCTGTTAACTTATAATTTTTCCATTGCTCAAAAGCATCTTTCCATGCTTTACGACCCTTTTCAATTGTTTCATCACATAATGCATGAACAACAATTGTATAAGGTGCTTTATCCTCACACACAATAAACCTAAATGTATCAACATCTAACATATCCATATAAAATGCTGCTTGAATATGATAACCAAATTGCCTTACAGCTTTTGTAAAATCTTTGTCTGATGCAGTTAATCTTGTTTTTTTTATATCTGCTATAAAACCTTCAACATGATTTATAACATCAGGTCTAACTCTAACTTGCATACCTTCATATTCTAAGTAGTGTGATAATTCTTTTTCACCTTTAAGATATTTTTTTGCTAAAGCATTTGTATCTAATCTTTTCATTAAATTTTTTACAACATCATACTGGTCTTTTTGCAATACAATTTTACCCTTTGCTTTATCATCAAACTCTAATTTTTTTTCTTTGCCTAATTTTGTTCTTAAATCAAACTTTTCAGTCATGACTTCATAAATGTCAAAAAAAGTATCAGGTTCTAATATAGCTGTATGAATTGCTGTACCTAATTTCATGGCTTCAGATTCAGCATGTGTTTGTGTTAAATAATATTCAATACCATATTGTGCTATGGTCTTTAAACCACTTGCAGAAATTGAATCATGGCTGTGGTAAATGTCGTTACTATCTTTTTCTATTCTCATTACAATGTTAAATAAATTGTTATTAATATTAAACCAATTATTGCAATTGACAAAACTTTTAGTGTCTCAGTTTGTTGTTTTGGATTACGACCCTGGTTGCTTCTATATTGTCTTTTTTTCATATTTTTCTAATTTAATTTCAGATGAAACAACTTTTGAATTACCAACTTTTGTGAATGTATAATAAATTGTTTCAGCAACTATAAAACCAGTTCTTAAAGTTTTTAATTCTTGCTTTGCTTCATTTATTGTGTCAAATGTCTTTGAGTGTTTTTCTGTTTGCACCCAATTTCTTTTATGGTTTAAGTTTAAACCTTTTTTGTTTTTAATTCTGTATTGTATTATTGAGTTCATAATGTTTTATTAATTGAAATGAAAATAAGGTATTTGTTAAATGCTTGTATTTTTTCTTTTATTTTTTTGCCTGAAAAATCTTTCCATTCAAAATGAATAGAATTTTCTTGTTCAAATTCTTGAACACATTTAGCTTCAAAGTTGCTTGAATATAATTGTGTAAACACTTCAAGCTGTTGTTCTGTGTAAGTAATTGTATTATTCATAATGTTATTTATTAATTAGATTTCTAATATATAATATATTTTTAAATAAAAAAAATATTTTAAAAAATAAAAAATATTTACAGAGGGGATTTTTGTTTAATGCACTTTCTCGGATTTTTGATGCTAGTATATGCCAGAACGCCTAAAGTCGCTTAAAACGCTTAAAAATAGGCTTAGATTTGATTTCTATGTTTTACTAAAAACCAAAAAAAAAGGCAACCAAATGGCTGCCCTCTCTCCCTTTTTGCTACAATTTAAAAAGGTAAATCATCAACTTTAGCATTGCTTTGAGTTGATTCTTTTTGAACAGGTTGTTCATCTTTTTCATAAGGTTCTTGTATCTTTCCATTTTGCATTGGATTACCATTTTTGTCTAGTTTCAAACTTCCATCATCATTCCTATTTATCCAAATTGGCATTTCAATGTCGTTGCCTTGCATGTCCTTACCTATGCCTTTATAGTCAGGTTGATTAGAACCCTCCACTTTGTTATGATTTTTAAAAATTGTAAATGTGCCTGGTTTTCTTATAAATTCTGCCATAATAATTATAATTTAAATTGATTTGATTTTTGATTTACTCTTTGATTTGTTTTGCCTGTTGCTGTATTACCATCATCATCATCTGCTTGTAATCCTAATAAAGACACTAAAGCATATCTACGATAATAAGTAATTGCACCACCTATTTTTTGTGGGTCTTGAATTTCAGGCAATGGTATGCTGCTCACAACCCTACCATCAGATTCGGTATCTTGGATTATTGCATACACTTCATTCTTCACTATTGGTTGTAATAACAAAAGTTTGTTCTGTTTCAATAATGGTAACAACTTATCTACAAGTTGGTTGATGTCAAAATAACTTGACTTGAAAAAAGGATTTTTACTATCCTTACTTATTGCACCAATCTCTTGCTGCAACTTAAACAGTTTTTGATAAATTTTCATAAATGTTTGTTGATTTTAAATTAAACGATTCATAGATTGTTCAAACCCATTGTCTTTTAATATCTTAATTTCGGCTACTGTAAATGTGCCAGGATTTTCCAATCTGCTTTGTAGTGTTGGCATAGTACATTGTAACATACTAGCAACAACATTTTTTTTCAGACCTAATTTTTTTCGGTCCTCATCAAAATAATATTTAAACATAGTTTTAAGTTTAGCTATCAAATATAAAAATAATTTAATAAATAAAAAAATATTTTATATAAAAATAGGGTACTCCCTTAATTAAAAGAGAATACCCAGTAGCAAACAGGAAAAGAAAAAAGTTAAAATTTCACTATAAAATCAGATGTTAAGTCATCATCTTGATTTGGCACATGCATTATCATGCTGTATATATTTCTTTTTACATTATAAGTCATGCCATCAATATAGCAACTGACTGGTTCTTGTAAGACAGTAGTGCCAAAATTAATCCATGCTTTATTATGTAAACCAATAGGGTCATTACTATTATTATATAAATCACCTTCATATCTTATAACAAAGTTCCTAAAATCATTTAGTACTTGTTGTGTTGTAATTTCTTCTAAAGATTTTAAATAATTAGTTTTATCTCTAGAACGAAAAAAATTACCAAATATCTTACCATATTGACCATTAGTCAATATAATTTTATCTAATTTTTTTACACCTGTAAAATTACCAGTTCTTCTTCTAATAAATTGTAAAAAATCAAATTTTTCAAATAAATCTGTTCTGTTATTATTATCATCAATATACTGTTGTTCCAAAATTATACTATCCCAATGACAATCGGTAAAACCAGTTGTTGTACCATTTTGGAATGGGTCATATAAATAAAAATACAATTGCCAATTACCATTAGGTAAACTAGCAATATTAAAATCATAACTTTTCCATCTATTATTGGTAACTACATCTACTGTATTTACAGTATTAGATGTTATCCAAGCATTAGATGAATTTGACCAATATCTATCAGCAACAGCTGGGTCACCAGGTATAACTACTGCTATTAATTTAAGCTGGAATCTGAAACCTCTGGCAACAGTATTAGTTGATTTAAAAAAATTATTAAGTTTTAATTTAAAAGCAATATGGTCAACACCAGCTGTATCTATAAAATTAGCAAGTTCTGCTGTAACACCTGTTGCACCTTCACTTGTTTTAATATTTGTTGACTTTAGTGATTTGTCACCTTGGAAACTAAAATCACTTACAATACTGCTGTTTGTTAAAGTCCAACTTGTACTTCCAAACTCAAAACCAGGATTCTGTATAATGTTTGAATCAAAAAAACCATCCATATCGACCTCCTGTATGTACTCTTTTAATGGTCTTATATATTCTTTTGTTAAATTATTACCTATTGGTTGTAAATTTGTTGGCACACTATGCAATACATTGACTGTACTTTCTGATTGAAAAACACCACTTGAATTATATATTTGAAATTTGACATCTTCATCATTATTAGTTTGTAAAGATGATGTTTCTGCTGCTCTAATACCTGTTGGTATTGTACCACTATTAGCTGTTGTAGCTGATGAATCTTTAACAGATTGTTCACTATAACTTGAGTTGTTTATTAAATACCATCTACCATAACTTTGAAATATCCTAGAATTTGTAAATTTTAAAATTTGTTCTAAAACCTCTTTACAATTTCTTGGGTCAACACCAGATTTAAAAAACTGTTTAGCACTAAAACTAACTTGGTCAAAAACATTATAACCACTTATTGGACTATCTCTTTGTATGTCATTAGAAACATAAACATCTAGTCCTAAATTAATATTAGCAAGTATGTTTGTTATAGCAGTCAAAAATGTAGCACCTGATAATGGTTGAGTAAAACCATTTAAACTTCCCAAACCATCATAACCTTTAAGTGTGATTGCAAATGGTTTATGTGTAACAGCTTCTCTAAATTGGTCAACTAATAACCAACCTTCCCAGTATGTTTGATAATTATTACTTGAATCTTTATAAGATATTTTGATTTTATATTCTCTTTCATCTGCTTCATAGAAATCATCATAGTTAGTTGTATCTGTATCAAATAAATTTAATGTGCAAGTAGAACCAATAATAGGATTATAAAAATCATCATCCTGATTCCAATCTATTTCAACAGGATTGTCTGTACCTATAAGGTCTAATACACTACCTGTATAACCATCTTTTAAGATTTCAACCTTTTTACCTTTAAGGTTGTCATCAGAAAACTCTAAACGAAATTTAACACCATACGCCATTACTTAATTCTTTCTCTGTTTCTATCTGCTCTTTGTAAAGCAACTACTAAATCTTGACCTCTTAATGTAAATTCACCACCAACTTGAACATTAGATTGTGTGCCACCTATCATACCAGTTAATTTATCTAAAGGTGCAATAACTTCAGGATTGCTTCTAGCACCTGGATATTCACCCATTAAACCCATTGTTGGTGTGCTAACAATACCACCACTTGCAAATTTCTTTATACCACTAAATGCTTTTGTTACAACACCAATTGCACCAGCTACTAATGCTGGTAATACAAATGATGCAGCTGGACCAAAACTTAAAGCAGTTTGAGTAGCACCTTTTGTAGCATCAGCTTGTGATGTTGCTAAATTAGCTGCCATAATGCTTGTAGCTGTTTGTAAAAAGTTTGATAAAAATGCACCGAATATAGTTCCTGAATTACCAAATGTGTTTGCTAATTGATTACCTAAACTGCTGAAACTGCCTTTTAAAACTTCATTAATATTTTCTTGAGCAGATGCAAAAGTTGTAGTTTGTTCAGTCATTGAATCTGTTATTTCTTTAATTTTTAATAACATTGCTTCGTTAAGCATTGAATAATCTAAATTAAACTGTTTTGCTTGTTCTATTAGATTTGTATAAAATTCTCTGGTCCTTTGTATTTCTAATGCTTTTCTTTGTTCATCTGTGACTGCTGCTGCATCTTCTACTTGTTTTTGTAGTGAATCCCTTTTATCAAAAAATGATTGCAGATTTGTTATTAAACCAGCATAATAGCCATCGGATATTTCTTTTAATTTTTCACCTTTAGAAATTTCTAATTGCTGTTGCACTTCAGCATTCCCTTCATTAAGTTTTTTAAGATTATCATAATGTGCTTTTGTAGCTGCAATTTCTGCTGCAAATTGTTTTTCTTTAGTAGTCAATATTGCCTTAGCAGTCATTGATGCTATTTCAGAAGCAGAAGGACCAGTATCATTGTCTCCAGTACCTAAATCAATCTGAGGCACATCTAGAGGGTCAACTTTCATCATTTCAATCATTTCTTGTTTAGACTTAATTAACTTGTCAACACTATTTTTTTGTTCTTTTAAAACCTCAATTTCTTCTCTAGCTTGTCTTATGCCATTAGCAGCACCCCTTCTGTTTCTGCTTCTATTTTCAGTTAGGTGTTTTATTTTTGCATTCTGTTCATCTATTTGTTTTGATAAATCAATGGTTGCTTTTTCAGCTTCTTCTAAAGTCATTGTGCCTAATTCAGCGTTAAATTCTTCTAACCTAGCTTTTTTTCTAGCATTACCAACCATAAAAATTGCACTAGCAATAGCCATGATTGCACTTGCAGCTGCTATATATGGATTAGCTTTTACTGCTGTATTAAATGCTATCATTGCAATTCTAGCTGCTTTAAGTCCACCAATTAAAGTACCGATTGCACTCACAACACTACCTAAAACAATTAAAAAAGGTCCAATTATAGATGCAGCCATTGTTAAAATGCCAAAAAATTTCTTAGTATTTGTGCTTAACCCATTAAATCGTTCAAGTAAATTTTTAACAAATTCAGCAGCCATTTGTATTGCTGGTAACAATGCTTCCATTAATGTTGCACCAGTCTCTCTAAATGTTTCTTTAACCTCAGTCATTGCTTTTCTCAACTTAAACTCAGCACTATTCTGTAATTCTTCATATGCTTCTGCTGTAACTCCAGCACTATTAGCCATGTCAGCAAATATTTTCTCTGTGTCTTTGAATCCTTTACCTAATAAGTCCATAACCCCCATCAATGCTCTAGAACTACCAAATACCTTAGCTTGTGCATCTTCATTTTCTTCAAACCTACCTTTTAATGTTGTCAAAACATTTAGCAATCCTTTTTCTTTAATTTGTTGTCTTAGCTTTTGACTTGACAATCCCATTTTTTCAAGTGTTTCAGCGCCTTCTTTAGATGGTTTTAAAATTGAAATAAGAATGTTTTTAAGCTGCATAGATGCTGTTGCAGCATTTGTACCTGTTCTAGACATGGCTGCCAATGTTGCACCAACTTCATGAAATTCAACACCTAAGTTAGAGGCTATTGGAATTACTTGACCAATAGACCCAGCCAATTCTTCGCTAGATAATTTACCCAATCTAACAGAGTTTGTTAAAACATCTGTTGCCATAGTAGCTGATAAATTTTCTTTACCATAAGCATTCATGGCTGAGGTTGCACTATCAGCAACAGTAGCGACATCACCTAATCCAATAGCACTAGCTTTCAAAGATGCATTTAAAACCTTCATGGCTTCTTTACCTTTTATACCAGCTGATGTAATAAAAAACAATGCCTCAGCTGCTTCATCAGCACTAGACCCAGTATCTTTTGCCATTTGTATAACACCAGCTCTCATGTCATCAACTTTATCAGATGCTTCACCAACTAAAGTTTTAATTTTAGTCATTGACTTATCAAAACTAGCTGCCATCTTTATAGATGAAACACCAGCTGCCACAACAGGTGCAGCAAACATAGTCATGCTACGACCAACACTTGACAACTTAGAACCAAATGCTTTTAGCTTATTTTCTGCTTGTGTTAATGATTGTTGAAACTGTTTAGAATCACCTGTAAGAAAAAACCTTAATTTATTATCTGCCATACTTTAGATTTATCACAAAAATACAAATAATTAAAGTTCTAGTTTTTTGTCAAATTTAGTTTTAGCAACTCTTTTTTCAAATGCTTCCATTTGTTCTTTTGTGGATTGTGGTTTACCTCTCTCTAAATATACATCCTGTGGTAATGGGAATAATTTATCAGGTCTAATCATTTGTGATTTTTTCTGACAATTGACATTATAAATCATGGTACTTAAATACCTAATTCTTTCCCACTCTAAATTTTCTTTTAATTGCCATGATTCGCCTTGTAAGTGATTCTCTTTCCAAGTGTTTAACCAAAAATCATTTGGTGTTATCCCAGCTTGACCTACATAATAATCAATTAGTGAATCCCAAGTCAGCTGGGTGTTTACTTTCCCTTGGTTGATTGTTTGACATTCCTTGCCATACCAGCATTTAAATCATTGCCTAATATTCTAGATTCCATCATTGCTGCAACTATTTTATCTAAATCATCATTTTCTAAATCTTCCATCCAAACACCGACATCAAATTTATCATAGTCAATTAGTAATTTATTTTCCTGGTCATTAGCTAATAATGCAGAATATATCAATGACCTAATGGTTGATAATGCAACACCATCAGAAAATATATCACCAAGTTTGTCTAAAGGAATGTTTAGGTCATCTGTAAAGTTTGACCAAAAGTTCATAGAAAAATGCATGGTTCTTTTCTTACCACCCATTTTAATAGTGTAATAACCTCTTTTCTTATTTGCCATAATGTTATAAAATTATAGGCACACAGTTTTATCCATGTGCCTGTTATATTTTATCTAACTAATATTAATTAGTTCCTTGTGTAATTGTACCAGTTATTGTTATAGTGCCTGAATATGTTACAGGTGATTCCATTTCAGCTGAAATTTCACAACTAGAAATAAATCCACTTCCTGAATAAATTTCATCACCAGTTGTGCCAGTTGAAAATGACCAGTCAATTTTAGTTCTGTTAACTAAATAACCAGAAATTGCATCAGACCCAGCTGCATCAGTATGGTCAACTAATCCTTCAAAAGAAATCTCACCACTTCTAACTCCAGCAATAAACTCAGAAAAACCTGATGAATCTTTGCTAGTTGCATCAGGTGTGTCCATGCTTAAAGACATTGATGCTGATGTTGTGTGACCAATAGTTGCTAATGTACCACCACTTGTAATAGCTTTTAACAATAAATTTGTTCCATTAAATACTGCCATTGTTATATATTTTTAGATTAAATTTTTTGTAAATATACAAATAAAAAAATTTAGGTGTTTTCCCAATTAGTTGAAATATTTTCCCAAAACTGAAATATATTTTCCCAATTATTTTGATTACCAACAGTTATTGGTCCACTTAATGTTATCTCTAAATTAAATTCTGTTATGGTTTCATTGTCTGCTGTTTCATCAGCTGATGTTATAAAACCATTACCTCTATAAATAGTGCCTGTTGCATCATTAGGGTCTCTAAATAAATAAGTATTTATTTCTTTTGTAATTATAAAACTTGTAAATTGATTAAAATTCAAATTATCGGTATAATTTGTAAGACCACTTACTGAAATTGAACCACCTCTTATACATGGTAAATATTCTGCAAAACCACCACTTTCTTTTGTAGTTGCATCAGGTAAATCTAATTGTAAAGATATACTTGTTGAAGTTGAATGACCAATAACAGTTGTATCTTTAACAAGTAAAAAACTCGTTGCATTTACTAATGCCATTACTCCTCTTTTAAAGGAGTTATTTCGCCTGTATCAATATTCAATGAACCTTTACCATGCTTTTCTTCAATCTCTTTCATTTTATCTTGTTGCTCTTTTTGTGCATCTTCCCATTGGTTTATCAATTTATCAATTGATTTATAACCAATTACTCTCATGCCTATTTCTTGTGCAATTTGTTGAGGTTTAGCTAATGATTGTTTAAGTTCTTGTAATTCCTTTTCTTCTAGTTTTGCCATTTATATATAATTTAAATTAATCCCAATTAGGTTGTAAATATGTATCAGTTGGATTTTCTTTTTGTTCAATTTCTGCTTTAATAGCATCTTGTAATTTTTCAACATCTACAATTGATTCAATCCAGCTTACTACATTTTCTTTAGTCAAATCATCATATTCAATAAATTCTTCATCACTAGGTGGTGATAATGTTACAAAATTATATATATCATAATACAAAGTTTTATCACCATCCTTAACACCTTTATAAGTGTAATGAACTGTATGAACTACATTTGATTTATTATCTTGTTGAATTTTGGCATCAAGTTGTGTAATATGCCATGAATATGAAATTCCCATAATTATTTTTATACAAATTTAATTAAATATTTTAACAATTACCACCACCAATTATAGAACCATTGCTTCCTACCTGTATAAATTTACCTGTCGTTGAACCACCACTAGCATATACTTGATAAAAACCAGCAGATGCA
>TARA_R100000329_G_scaffold30586_1_pt1 | contig 20175 bp, 30 predicted proteins | sample TARA_R100000329 | Tara Oceans TARA_R100000329 (sample SAMEA2620783) | marine metagenome | biome: marine biome (ENVO:00000447); feature: surface water layer (ENVO:00002042); material: "saline water (ENVO:00002010), including plankton (ENVO:xxxxxxxx)" | depth 5 m | reverse complement strand
CTTAATCAAAAATATATAAAAACACTAATGTTAGAATTTATGATATATCTACTGTAACGTTTGCAAAATCACTATTATCAAATGGAACGTTAGTATAATCTGCAACAACTTGTGTTACATCTTCTTCCATGCCATCAAATGTCCAAGAATATCCGTTATGATCCCCAAACCCAGCTCCGCTTAAATTAGTACCACTATTTAAACGCATACCATTTCTAATACCCATGCATAGTATAACGTTTTTACCATTTGCTTTCAATTGATTTAATTCTGCAAAGATAACTACTTTAACTGTTGATAATAATTTTAATTCATTTTGGTCGGCTGTACTTAAATGATTTAATTTAAGAGTTAATTGAGGTGTGTAATGTACAGTTCCATTTTCCGTTGAACCAACAATTGTTTCTGTAAAACTGCTTTCTCCACGTGGTAAACTGTATCTTCTTAATGCAGAACCACTAGCCATATTAATATCTGTAATTTCTTGGTTCGGTGCAGTACCTGTTATAATAATACCTGTTCCAAGTATTTCACCTGTACTTGCGTTAGCATCAAAATCGTCATATTGTCCAAAATAAACATTTTTTATACCACCAGCGATTCTATCACATTGTAATTGCCTTCCTTTAGTTAAATTGCTACAAGCTGTTGTACTCATATTATTTATTTTTTAAGTTAAGGTAGAGGTTTTTACACCCCTACCATTATTCTAGTTTTTTATTTTACTAATACAATATCTGCACCAACTCCTTGTTTTGTACCACCACTATATCTTGCTACTACTCTCATATTATCTGAACCATCAAGATTAGCCATATCCATAATTTGTATTCTTGTGTGGTCTGACAATAAATCAGTACCAAAGAATAGATTTGATTGCTCACCTGCAACTAAAACATCCTCAGGTAAACCAGGACATACAGCTATCTTTTTTCCTTCAAATACTGGCTCATAATCACCATTCATTGAGTATGCATTTACATATCCTTGTGAAGATATTTTTGAAATATATAATCTATAAGTTTTTGGACCCATGTAAATATATAAATCTTCTTTAGTGTAAACAGTTGTTGGAATATTAGCCACACAATTAGATAAATTTGTGATAATGTTTGCAGTAGTATATGCATTTCCAGCTCCACCGTCATTTGCAACGTCAATAACTGTTGCATCAGTAACTAAATGTCCAACTCCACCATGAACAAATCCAGTAAATTGTCCTGCAGTTGCACCATTACCACTCCATATAGAACCTTCTACACCATCTGCTATTACACCACCTAAATATGAAATTACATAATCTTCAAAACTTGCTGGTGGTGGTGCTCCTGCTCCTGCTCTCATTTGTAGAGCTTCCCAAGAATCTAACAATTCTTTTTTACATAAATCTGTGTTTATCATTAAATTTTTTGGTTCCAAAACTGCTTCTGTCATATTTAACGTACCTGCTTCTGTAAAATTACACGTAGCGTCTTGTACCATGGATGTTGCATCCATTTTTTGTATATTAGATTTAAACTTAATGTTTTCAATTGAAGTTAAAAAATCTAATGATTTTGCTTCTTTTAGTGCCGCCGAAATATAAAATCCTGCCGCCTTACCACTAAAATTTGATGTTGGGTTTAATGCCATTTTTTTATTTTTTAATTATTACTATTTTTATTTATTTAAATTATATAAAAACTTTTCTTGTTTAGAAAGTTTATTATAATCTTTTCTACTTAACTCTTTTTTATCTGAACTAAATTTGTTTGTATTAACAGGAACATCTGCAGGACTTTCTGATAATTGCACTTTTAATTTTTCGTTTTCTGCTTTAAGTTCTGCAATTAAATCCTCAGCTGAAAATTCTACAACTTCTGTTGTTTTAGTTGTAACAGTTTTTGGACTATCACTTTTTTCATCTGTTGTTTCAACAGTTTCTTCTGATAATTCTTCTGACATTTTTTCTTTGTCTTTTCCAAATTCTTTAACAAGTTCATCAATTGCTTCTTCCAATTTTGTCATTCTTTCTTCAATTTCTGCATACTTATGATCCTCCTTGTGTTTAAATTCTTCACTTGATAATTCTTCTGTTTCTTCTACTTCATCTTCAACTTCTTCTGCTTCCATAACTTCTGCAACTTTACCTTCTTCTTCTACTTTGAACATTACACCATCTTCTGTTTTATATGTACCAACTGGTAATGCAATTGTACTGCCATCTTCGGTTAAAACTGCAATATCAATACCTTCTGCTAATGCATCAGCTTCTGAAACAACAATAGTTCCATCTTCTAATTTAGCTTGATATTCTAGTTTTATTTTATCTTCAAGTCCTAGTGCTTGTTTGATTTGTGATTTTAAATCCATAGTTTTACTTTTTTAATATAATAGAATAGTTAATAGTTTATTTGATTTCTTGTATTATTTCGTTTAATGCACTTAATATTTCTTGATTTGTTGGTTGTCTTTCACTCATTTTTTGCATACGATCAACAAAAAACCCTTCAATACTTAATCCCTTCAATTCTCCTGCTTTTATTTTTTTCCACAAATCATTATTATCAATACGCATCTTGACAAACCATGTGCCATTTGGCAAATCAAAACCATACATTTTTGATTTATCCATATCACCTTCTTTTATCCAACTTTCAACTGTCAATACTCCTGCAACTCTATCTTGATGTTCATAAGTTGCTTTATGATGGTTATTGTGTTTTAAATATAGTTCTGATGCTTGCCTAACTGTTTCTGGACTAAAATAAACGTAATATTCACTATCCGTATTTGCGTCATATCTAAATATTTGTTTATTTGGTATTAATGCAGGACTAACCAACATTCTTTTTTCTTCATCTACTTTTGCAAATGTCAAATTGTGTTTATCTTTACCAAAAAACACAAAATCTTGTTCTATTGCAGGTGCAGATACCAAAGATATTGCATCTATTGTTAATTCTTGATTATTATCTTCAATTACTAATTCAACAATTTTTGTTGTTTTTTCTTCTTCATAATAATCTTTGTTTGCTTCACGACATTCTTCTATTGTATCGTATTCACAGTTTCCTGTTTCTCCGTGCTTATATTTTCCGTTTTCACATTTTTTACATGGCATAATATATAATATATTTAATTGTTATTTATTTGTTTTTTATATTGTACTTCTTCTTCTAATTGTTGATAATTTGTCTTGACTTTGTGAAACGTCATCGGTAACAACAAACGCTTGTACAGGTTCAGGAGCATCAACACCACTTAAATCGAATGCACCACTAACCAAACTTGGACGTGGGGATGCACTTTCTCCACCACCACTTCCTGCACTTGCGTCTGGTTTACTTCCACTAATAATTCTATCAACTTGTATCGCAGCAAAAGTGGCAGCCAATCCTGCTTGTATAAAATTATAGCCAGGTATGAGAGTGTTAAATGGACTATCAGACGCTGTTTTAAATGCGTTTAATACTGCTTCACCACCACTTATTGTTGCTTGTGCTATTGCTACTTGTTTCGATAAACGTGAACCTTCACCTGCTGTTTGTTTAACTATTTCCAAACCAGATAATGCCATACTTTTACCAAAATCTCGCATCATTTTTTTTCTTTTTTTATCTGTTTCATCGTCTTTTTTCCTATTTAACTCCACTTCATAATTAGATTTAATAATTTCATTATTACTTTCTTGTGTTAATACAGGTATTCTTTTCAAATATTCAGTTTGGTGTTCATCTAATTTTTTTAAATCGTCAAGCTCTTGTTGTCTTTTTGTTTCTGCTTCTTTTTTTATTGCATTTATTTTGTTATTTAATTCTATTTGTTTTGTTGTACTTTCTGCTTGTATATTAAACAAATCTATTTCTGCTTGTGCTTCTTTATCTAAATCTTCTGCCATACTTTGCCCAATTGCATTTTCTTCTTGTATTATACGTAAATTTTCACGTGCATTTGCAACCCTTCTATCTAATAATTTGTTTTCTATATTAAAAGCTGATTGAGCTGCTTCCAATCTTTCTTGCTCTGATTTCGTAACATCTTCTGCAATTAATTTTAACCTTTCTATTTCTGCTCGTTGTCTTGCAGTTTCAACATTTAATTCTCTTTGACTATCTCTTAAATTTACAAATGCTTGTTTTAAAGCTATTGCATCTTTCGTATCTTGTCTTATTTCATCACCAATACCAACAAAACTACTTTTTACGTCTTGTAACGCTCCTTTAGTATCTCCTTGGAATAGTTTCACAATTGCACCACCAAATTTACTTACCCTGTCAACTAATACATTAAATGTTGCACTTATACCTGCAAATGCAACTTCTAAAAGCTCTGCACCTTTTTTTGTTTTTGTTAAAAATGTTACTAAACTACCAAAAGCAATTAGTAATGCTCCAATTCCTGTTGACATTATACCTTTAGTAATTGTTGCAAATGATGCCTTAGCAATTTTACCCATTGATGCAAAACTACTTTTAAGAGTGTTTAACGATACTCCCATTATTTTAAATTCACTTGCTAATCCTTGTACATCTTTAGTTGTTGCACCAATATCGGATTGCACTTTTAAGGTTAATGTTTCTGTTTTTCCTGCCATATTTTATACTATATTTGTTTCACTTATTACCTCATGTAGTGTAACTGACGCACTCCATAAATTTTGTACGTTATTTCTATCTTGTACGTTTACACTAATAGATGGTACACCACCTGTTGTGCTATCTGCCATTATACAAGTTCCATTTACACCTACTTTTGCTATATTTCTACTAAAACCTACTACAAAAGACATAACACCAACTTGATTTATTTTTACTGCACCTCTAATATTACGATATGAATAATTTCCTGCAACTCCAGATGTACCACCAAGCTCTAAACGTGTTATATATATATCATATCCAATTATAGAATTATTTTCTACATTTATAAAACTTTCTCCATCGCCTTGTATTGTCATATTAGTTGCAGTATTATCTATTGTAACACATGATAATTCTATTGTAGATGTTTTTCTTCTACTGTTAAATGTTACTGCATTTGTACTATCTGATATTGCACGTACACCACCACCTATTGATACTTCACTTTGTCTTGTTAATTTTGCACGTGTACCACCAATTACAGCTGAATTTTTTATACCTGTTACTGTTTCATGTTCACTTCCTAATAAAAAAGTGTTGCAATTGTAACTTTTATTAGTATTGTTTGCACCCACAACTAAATTGTTTTGTGAAAAATTTTCAATACTGTTGTTTACTCCTAAAATTTGTTTGTTTTTACTTCTTGTTGCATTTAATATATTAAATTTATTTACAAATGCACTACACGTTCCTGTTGCAACGTTATATTTATAACCATACGCTTCACAAGTTTTTTGATCGGCAAACAAATCTGTTGTTGTTCCATCTGTAAATGTTACTAATCCTGTTTCATCAACAGAATGTGGTGTTAACACAAAACCTCTTTTTTTTAATATTGTTTTACTCATTATGGTAATAATATAAATTCTACTTTTGACATTCCATTTGGAGTGTACTCAATTTTGTTTACTCTATATACTTTGTTCTTTATCATTACTTTATCTCTAAAATCAAACGTGTTTATATCTGATGCATTTAAATATACTTTTGCTTTCATAACTCTTGTGTTAACATCATACAACTCATTGTAATATGGTGCATGATATATCATGTACAAATTGTTTACTGGCATAGTATTACCTGCAACGTTTGGAAATAATGGACATGAACCAAAATTATAATCATAAGACGTATTATCACATGGTAAAGTTGGATTAAAATGTGAAAATTGTAAATATTCTGTTTTTGTACCACCAGCAACACCATTTTGACCAGGAACTACATAATCTATTGATGCACCTTGATAATTATCTATTCTACCATTATTGTATAATATTCTAGGTTCATTGTCAATTGCTGAAAATTCTAATCCATCATCTGAACTTCCATAAATTACAGGTATAACAAAATTTGGAAATAGATCTTGTATTGGTTTTATAATTGTTGCACTAAATGGTTCTGCAACTATTTCATCTTGTCCTAATAAATTGCTAACTTGATTAGCACTTAAAATTGCAGTTGAACCATCAAACTCATAACTTCCATATTCAAAACCCTGTGATGCATTTTTATATTGATTTAATGAGTAATCATTTTCATCAAATTTATATTTAAATTTTACAAATCTTGATAATTGCAATGGTTCTAAAATTATGTTTGATATATCTATTTTATCTGTCCAATCATGTTTTATACTACGTTCTGCTAATGTTGTTCCTGCTGTATCTACCACAAACATATCTGGATATGGTTCAAATATTATATTGTTAGCATTTGTAGGGTCTGGCATTGCAATCAAATTAAACATTGTCATTATACCTTTTATAAAATCCCATTGTTTTATTTCACCTCTTTTTGTATTAAAAATTGAACTTTCTAAATATTCTGCATTGTTGTAAACTGTTCCATAAATTCTACTTTCAGCTGAACCATACGTACTTGGTGATAAATTGTTTTGTCTTAATGCAGTTGCTGTATCACTTTCCCATTCTATATATAATTCATCTGCACCTGAACCAGATTTACCTAATGGAATAGGATTTAAAACACTTGCAGTATATTGCCAAATAACTCCATCTGGTATTGTTTCATTTGTAACTTCTTGAAAATAATCAAAACTTCCTGCTGTTCCAAAAACACCACTTACATTTTTTCGAACAAATCTTATATAATTAACTGTTGCAGAGCTTCCAGAGGTGTTAACAATACTGCAACGACAACTAAGTTCATAATATGTATTTGTTTGTTGTGCTGTAAATTTATTAGCTGATAAACTCCAACCTGTATCTGCATCAAAACTATCTGTTGCATCATGCACCCAAACCCACGTTGTTGCACTTGTACCTGCATAATGGTTTCCATGGTCGTCATGATATATTGCTTTTCCTGTATGTGTAAATTCTGTGGGTCCATCTTCACTTCCCCAATTAAAATCCATATACAATTTACTAAATTCTGCACTATCAAAAAATTCAGATTTAAAATTGTAACCACTTGCTCTTGCAATATTATCGAGTAAATATTTTATGCTAATCCATGGACGAAATGCATCTTCTAATCTACTTATTTCTGGTTTACTACCTGTACAATCTATTTCACCTGTCCAATCACAAAAAGGATATTTTATTACATTTGTAGTAAAACTTGATGCACTATTTTTAGCAAAACTATCTGGTGCTAATGCATTTTGTACTTGCAATATTCCTTCCCAACTATTTACAATATTATCATAATTATAAGCATGATTTAATTCTTGTAAATTTAGATTTGCTATTGTTCTACCTTCTAAAACTTCTTTTAATACAATTGCTTCTGAAAATAAATTTACATTATAACTTATTTCACCTTTATTGTCTTTTATATTTATTAATCTTAACGAACCTTCAAATATTACTAATCCATTTTGTTTTAAAACTGCTTTTGTTTTAACGTATGGATTAAAATCAAAAACATTCTCTATTGTTTTTTGTACGTCAAAAATGTGTGTAAATATTTTATTATTTCTTTTTGTTGCAGGTAAATCAAAATCTTTGGAATAACTTTGTGTTTGTTCTATTGCGTTTTTAAAGTTGTCAATACTTAATGTTAGTGGTATATCTTCTTCTTCGTAAATATCACAAATAACTTGTCCATCATTTAAATCTTCTGCTAATACAGGTACTGTACTTGGTTCTTCTGTAACAGTACAACTTGAAATAGTAATTGATGTTGCATTTGCATTTAAATATGTTACAACTATATGTGATATTGTGCTTTGTGCAGTAAAACTTAATGTTGTGCTTGTATTACCTGTTGTGTGAAATTGTGTTGGAATATTACCAACTGTACCTACATAATTATTATCCCAATTTAATGGACTATTTCCAACAACTCCTATTTGCATAATACTACCTGTTGGTAATGCTGAATGGTTTATAGTTAACAAATATTGTTGTCCAACAACTGATGTACTCATTTTTTGATAAAATCCAGAACGTGAACCCTCAGCTGTAACTCCTAATGCAGAAGATGTTAATGTTAAATCACCATTACTTATTGTAGGTGCAGTTGTTGAACTGAATGTTGATGTTGCTGTACCTGTATAAAACAATCTAAAATTTCCAACAATTGATGGTTGTGTAGAAAATAAACTTAATGCGTATGGATAACCAAATGCAGATATATCAATAGTATTTATTGGTTGGAATGCAAATGATTTATTAGCTAAGTAATCATTTAATTGATGTACATTAGTAAAAGAATATCCATTGTAATCTTGTGGGTATAATATTAACTGTGTACTCATTTTATACTGCTTGTGTTCTTTGGTTTGCGTTACGTTCTAAATCAAAAGTGTATTGTATTAACTTATCATTAGCTTTTGTTTTTCTTGTGTAATTAGTGCTTTTCAATATTACAGGTTCTACATATTTGTTAATTATTCCTGGTGTATCATCTGCAGAATATTCGTTAATAATATATACTTCTGGACTATTTATTAATTCTTGCATCCATGAGCTTTCTAAATCATTTAAATAATCAGTATTTATTTTAATACTTTCTTTCGCATCAACTCTAAAATTTTTCATACCACCCTTATATCCATGTGGACGATATACTTCTTTATTCCATGAACCATAATTTTGTGTATATTGTTTTTTGCTTGTATTTATAGAACGTACTGATCTTTGATTAAACGTGTAATAATCCCAAGCACCAAATTTATTTAACCACGCTAATCTAATTCCTTCATACCCAAAACTACTTTGACAAATTATATTTATAGTATATATTTGTGTTATTGCTGTATGATTAGCTCCAAACGCTTGTACTGTATAATAACTAATATTATTTAATTGTCCTTGAAAATCTGTACTCCAACCTCTTAAATTCGCAGGATAAACACCTGCAAATAAATATTTGGTTAGTGCATAATCTTCTTTATTATGATAACCACCTGTTGTATTTAAATTGTCAACTTGTATTGTACTACCTATTTGTGCATTTGCACTATTATACATTTTAATTTCTATATAATCTACTCTACACGTTCCACTTTGAGGGGCACCTGTTGTAAAACTTCTGTCCATTGTATTAAATGTTGCAATAGTACCATAATCACTTAATCTTGCATATTGTATTGTTGGGCAATTAGTTAAAAATTTAGATGTTGGCGAATTTTGTATATAACTTATAGTGTTACCTGCTAAATCAAAACCTGCTTTTTCTAAATTCCAACCAAAATTATTACTGTATGTACCTACATCTAAAACATCTTGTTTACTTAAATATCCATTATAATATAAATATGAACCTGTAAATAAAAAATCTGTGTCAACACTTACTTCGTTTGGTTCACTTGCATCTGCACCTAAATATTCTATTTGAAATTTAACTTTTAACCATTTAATTGTATGCTTTGCACAACTATATTTATCTATTAAATGTATTGGAAATTGATTGTTGTTTGCATATACACTTGTTTTAAATCTTGGTTGTCCATTGTTAAATCCTGGAATTATTAAATATTGAGGATCAATTGCGTGTTCAGGAATATTATCGCTATTTACATAACTTTCAAGTATTGGTCTCAAATCAAACATACCAATACCTGCATTATTAGGTGTAGTTTTTAATGTTGCAACTAAACTTACTGATGTTCCTAAATTTGCTTTGTTCCAATCTATATATACATTTGCAATAAATTTTACTTTTGTATTATTTGCTACTATATTATTTTCAGATACTGCAAAAATTACATCTTGTGTTGCAGGAAATGGATTTAATTTAGGTTGTTGTTTTAACTCTATTGTTGCCATTACTGTACGCTTGTTTTAATTTCTTTACTAAATACTGTTATTATATCTTCTCTAAAAGCTCTTAATATACCAACACCAAATTTTCTTGTTGCTAAATTTAAAGGTCTTTGAAAAAAACTTGTGCTTTTTATTCCTTCTCTTAATATTTTTCTACTTATTAAATATGCAAAACCAGATATATATTGTCCTGTTTTTGTAGAACGTCCACGTTTAAATCCTGTTGGTTTTATACCTCTTGCTTTTATCCATTTAGAAAGTATGTCTATTGGGGGTCCCTTTGTTGTATATTTAAATGGACTTTCAACTTTTTTATTATCATAATTTACATAATCTTGTATCTTGCTTTTACCACTTACACCTTTATCCACATACATTCCATAATCATTCATATAAAAATCAATACTAAATTCTCCATTAACAAATTCAACTTTGTATCTTATAGAATTGTACAAATCTTTACTGACATTTTTTTTTGCTTTGGTTAAATTTGTTCTACTTTGTTGCACAACATATTTACCATAGCTTTGTAAATATCTTTCTAAATTGGTTAATTTCATTATACAAGCCCTGCAAATATTTCTACTTGTACATCAGCTGAACCTGATGGTCTAACTTGTACACTTGTAATATCTTCTAATGTACCAAATGCAGGTGTTGTATCAGTTTCACCAATAGCACCATTTTCTGCTTGGAATAATACGTGTGATGTACCCGAACGTAATGTTACTTGATAATTAGTATTTGTTGTTACAAATGCTAGTTTTATATCTTCTGTTGTACTTAAATTTGTAATCCTTAAATATTTACAGTTTTCTACATCTAATGCACCTGCTGATGCATGAGGTGTTGAACCAAATACTGCAATTGTAGTTGTTTGTGAATGTGAACAAGTTAAAATACGTTCAAACACATCTACAATATCTGTTGTGTTTACTATGTTTGTACTACCTCTTGTAGAACCATTTAATGTTAAACTTTCACTAAGTGTTGTTGTTAATGTTGCCATAATTATTTTTTATTTTTATCTATTTGTTTTAATTTTCTAATTGCCCAATTTATACCACTTGTACCACCCCAACCTAACCACGCTACATATCCTTTATCTTTCCATGGTGTTGCTTTGTATTCAGGATTTATTTCTGCATTTTTTTGATGTCTTTTAAATGAAGCCATGCGTGAAATTGTATCTCTTGAAATATTACTTTTGGAGCAGAGCTGGTTGGCTCTTGTAATGCCTACACGTGTCATTCCTTTTACTTCATCTCTACCATGTTCATCAATCCAACGTAAAACTTTACAAGCATTATTACTTGCTGATTCTGGATAATCATTATATGTTTCAAGTTTGATACTGATTGCTTCTAATTTTTCTAATATATCATTATAATCCATAGGTTATTTTTGGTGGTATTAATTGTATTGTTAATTTTCCTATTCTAAATTTTATCATTCTCCTATTGCTGTTTCATTAAATGGTATTTCGCAAGTTTGGAAACTATTTTCAACTGTTACACCCAAATTAAAAACCCAACCTGTTACTGATTGATCGAAACGTTCTTTAAATGGTTCACAAGTAAAATCTCCTTCTGCAAAATATACAGGTGCATTAATATCTAAAGATAATTGTGCTTGAAATTGTGAATTGCTTAATATACCTATTATGTCTATACATATTTGTAATACATCACTATATACTTCTTGTTCATTACTTCCATCTGGTTCTACTAAATCCATTATAAATACTTGAAAATTATATACAAGTTCTGTTCTTCTTGTTTGTACATTAACTGGGTTTAGGTGCATTAAAGGATATTTAGTATTTTTTTCTAAATCAATATCAAATATATCGCCAACAGTTGTTGTACTTATTTGAAAATGATTTGTACCTAAATTTTTTAAAGTGTTTATAACGTTGTTGTATGTCTTATTATTTACCATTTAAATTTACTTTTTTTAAACTGTTTAAATCTGTTTCATAACATAGCCATGTAAATGCTTCCATTACATTTAATTTTGTTATTTTTTCAAGTTTACTAATATCTCCATTACATAACTGATACATCATGCCAAAGTACCCCCATTTACTTGCAAATGTTTCTGCTTCAACTGGTTCTGTATCTTCTGTATTGTTTCCGTCAAATATGATACTGTAATCTTTGATAATACGCTTACGAAAGTCCAAAAAAAAACCAATGCTTGTTGTACCTGTTCTGCTTTCATCCTTTTAAATTTTTCAGCTCTCACGTCTATGCTTCCATCATACGCTTCTATTATATATGCATTTTTACCTTTTTCTTTTATTGGTCTATACAATATTGCACATATTTTTGGTAAATTATTTTGCAAATCTTGTTGTATAAATGTTTCCAAATCTGCCCATTCACCAAGTGTTAATTGTTCAAAATTAGGATGAAATCCATAATCTTTACCATCTATTGTAATAATGTTTTTAAATCTTGTTGCACTTGTATTTTCAATATCTTTTAATTGTTGCATTATTAATGTTACATCAACTAAACTTAGTTCTTTAATAAGTTTTTTTGACATACTTGAAAGTAATGCAATATTTTCTATTGCTTCTTGCGTTGGTGTTAAATTTTTTAATTTAAGTAATTTTATCCACTTATCTAATGTAACATCTTTCCAATTATTTATAATTGTGTAATTTTTTTTCTTACCGTCTTTAACAACATTAACTTTCATAATATATAATAGAAATTTTATTAATTTAGTTTAGTATATAAAATATTGTCCATAATTGCTATCTATTTCATAATACATACGCATTGCAATTGCATCTGCATAATCTGGTGATCTACCAATTATTGACTTTACATTATCTTTAGATATTATTTGTAATTTATTATCTTTATCTGCGTCTTTAGTTCTTATTTGTTCTAATTCTTCTATAATGTTTTGTTTTACATTTATATCATTGCAACTTATACCTATTTGAGCTTTATTAACTAAATCAGCTAATTTATAATAGCATTGCGTTTTTAAATTTTGATAGTTTTCGTTTTTTAATGCTTTACTATTATTTACAAAACCCTGACATCTTAAATAATCTTTTGCACCACCACCCACTCCATCTTCATCAATTATAATATTTCTTAATTGTACACTATTCTGTTGCTGTAATTGTCTAACTTCTTCCACAACGTCATTTATAGACGTTTTAAGCAACGTTTTTATTTTTTTAATATGTAACCCTTCCCAATATATTATAATCGTTTTATCGCTTCCAAAACGTGCAACATCACAACTTATGTATTTATTGCCTTTTATGCCTTGTTGATCAAACAAATTTAATATTGCATCATATTCTATTAGATTATCTTTTGTTGCATCATATTCCCAATTACCATATAACAATCTTTGCTTTGATAATTCATCAAGTGTTTGCAATTGTTTTTTATAATATTTACTTATATATTCATTATCGTCTACCAAACTTTGTATAAACTTTCTATAATGTTTTTGTTTGCCTTCTTTTTCTGGACGATAGTATTGATTGTAAACCCAATTTTTTGCAGGATTGCACGTCATTAATAATTTTGGTATTAGATTGTTTTCATCAAGTTTGTATCTTAATCTTGATGCAACTACGTTTTTTGCTTTTTCAGTTATTTGGTTTGCTTCATCTATAAATGCACTTGTAATTTCTAAACTTCCTAAACTGTCAAAATTTCTATCTGATGGATATAAAAATAAATCTTTAAGTATTATTTCACTACCATTGTAAAAAGTAATAATGTTGCTTGAACCATTAAATGTATAATGTTTGTTTGCTTTTAGATTATACGTAATACAAACTTCATAAAATGTATTTAGTGTTGTTTTTTTAAGTGCATCAAGTTTAGAACGTGCCATTAGATGTCTTGTTTTAGGATATTGCAAACACATTACAATTAACCATGCACAACCTAACCATGATTTACCACCACCAGCTGAACCACCAAATAATATTTCTGTTGTTACTTTATCAAATAAATATTTTACTGCACGTTGCTGTGTTTTTGTAAACTTAACATCTTGCCAACCTTTTTCATCAATCTGCACCATTAATATTAATTCTTAATTTAACTGGTTCATTTCCAGATGTTAAATCTATATCTTGTTTTTCAGCATACCCTCTTTTACGCCCTCTAGTTCTTAAAAAAAATGTTGTTGCTTGTACACTGCCGCTTTCTATTTGATTTTTTAAATGTGTTTCTGCAAAGTCAATAAATTTATTTTCAATACTATCTACTGCTTTACGATATTCTTCATCTTCTTTATACCACTTGTAATGTTGTGTTCTACTTAGTTGTGCTTTATTACACGCTTCAGTAACTATTCCTAATGACACTTCTAATGCTTCTATTAGTTTTTGTTTATTTAGTTGTGTTCGTTTTTGTTCGCTATCCATAATATATAATAGAAATTATTTATATTCATTTGGTAACATTAATCTTATGTTTAATTCACTCAATGCCCATATACGTATGTTTTCTGTATATATCTCAAATGCCTTAGTATTCATTCTTGCAGTACTATTAACTGTTTGTAGTCCTATTGTTTTATTGTTTACTTCTATACTTGACCATTCACTTGCAAATTTAACTTTTAGTGTATCGTGCATTTCATCATTAAAGTAACCAAGTTCTTCAGCTAATACTTGTACTATACATTTCCAATAATAATTGTTTTGCATCATTGATCTATTGTTTTTTTGTTTCTTAACTTCAACTATATAATCACTACCTAATTCTTTAAGATAGTTTATCAGACTTTGCTTATCTTTATTATCCTTTATTACAAATTTCAAAATATTCTTTTTTGTGCTTTATGTTGTTCTATTCGTTTTATAGCTGCATTATAATACTCCTTATCCAATTCGCAAGCAGTTAATTCAAAACCTAAATTTTGGCAAGCAATAGCAATGCTTCCAGAACCAAGATGTGTATCTAATATCTTATCTCCTTTTTTTGCATAATTCATAAGCAACCATTCATATAATCTTACAGGTTTTTGACATGGGTGTATATCTGCACCTCTTAACTTATTGTATTTATCTGTATTACTCCAATCATATCTATAAAAATCTACTTTTTTTAATCTGCTATAACTTGCTATTTCGCATTTACTCATATTAGGATGTCTTACATCTTTAAACCAAACTATCGCTCCACCTTTGTCGTTAAAACAATTATAATAATTGGCTCCCCAAATAATCTGTTCTTTACTCACTCTTTTTAATTCTTTAAAATATTCTTTATTTGGTATTGTGTCGTTCCATTTAACTTCATCAAATTTTCCATTAATTCTATTTTGTGGTATAAAATTACCAATTCCATAAGGTGGATCAACTATTGCTAAGTCGAAGTAATTATCATCATATCTTGACATTAAATCCATATTATCCTCATTAGTTATTTTCATTATTTAAAATCTTCATTTATGCCTTTTTCACCTGTTAATTTTTCTTTTGCACTATCCCAAAGCATATCACGTTTTTTGCTTAACGTAGGTTCTGTTCTAATTAAATTTGGAAAACCATTAAATTCTTTATCAACTTCTTGCATATATTTACCACAACCACAAAGAGCTTCAACAGTTCTAACTTTTCCATCTATAACTTTTATTGTTGCTTTTTGCAATTCTTTAATTTCTTTACTACATTCACAAATAAATCTTATCATTTCTTGTTTTTTATTACATCTAATTCAAAATATAAATGATTAATAGCTTTTTCTATACATTCTTTTGGTGTTTTATGTTTATTGTTAGCACGTAGCAAATATGTTACTGCATTTCCAACATTAAAACTTAAATCATAATCTTCTACAATTTTACGAGCTTCATAACCATAAACTTTACCTATATAATAATTAGGAATTTTTAATTTTTTCTTGTTCTTCATATCTTTTTAATTTATCTTTTAGTATATGCATTTCGTGTAAATCAGCTCTATATTCTAAATAACTTATAATTATAAATGCAAACACAAAAAAACCTACTATTATTCCAAAAAATATACTCATTTGTTTTTGTTTTTAAATTTCATTAATATATATCCTAATATTGGTGTACCAAATAACAATGTTAATAAACTTGGGTGTGGTTCACCACATAATCCTGTTGCATGTCTTAAAAATTCTATCATTTTTTATGTTCGTTGTATAAATTTTTAATTGCTTTATATACTGTATTTAAACAACTTCTACAATTAGTATTTGTATCATATTCTGTATTATGTATTATATTATACAATTGTATTATTTGTTTTTTTACTTCTATGTTTTTTGCTTTACCTGTTTCTATATCTGGATATATTTTTAAAACTTCATCTACAATATCTTTTGGTAAATTTTTTATCCTTTTTACTTCTGTTGTTTTTATCCATTTTTTTGGATTATCTGCACATTCTTGATTGGCAATTCTTGATTTTATTTTCATAAAACATTTACAAATGGAACAATTTCCCAAAAATTTAATATACTTATCACAAGATTTACATATTGCAATACGTTCTTTATATATAGCATCTGTAACAAAAAAACTATTCATCAATCAATTCATTTTTTATTATACTTCTAACTTTGTCTATTGTTGTAAATAAACTATTTCTACTAATTTTTGTTTTTTTTGCCAAACTATCTAATGTATTATTGTCATAATAATATAACTCAAATACTTTTTTATCGTACCAATGTACTGTGTCCAATATTGCATCAATTTGATCTAATTTTATTATTTCACTATTATCCACTTTTATTTCAGGTAAATTATTTAAATATTTTATTATTGTTTTATGATTTAATGTTGTATTTGTTTCATATATACTATCTATATGTGTATAATATTTTTTGTATTTATAATAAAATGGACTTCTTGTTGATGTCAAAGCTCTTTTTAATACAACAGCACCAAAACCCATAATACCTTTTTCACCATCTTTTTCATATATACTTTTTAATGTTTCAGGGTTCATATTTAAAAAATACAACATTAGTTCTTGTACAGCATCTTCTATTTCTGTTTTGTTAGTTGTTAAACCATAACACATTGTTATAAATTTATCACTAAGTTTTGATATTTTTATATATATATCATTCATTAATTGGTTGTATTTTTTCTATCTTATTTACAACATCTTGCAGTATTTCATTTAATAGAATTTTATATGAATTTATTTTATTTTGATTTCGTTTTGTTTCAATACCAGCTAAGTACCCATTAACCATAACTGACATATTCACAGGTATCACCATCATCCAATCATACCAATTGTTATGCTTTACGTTTTTGCCATATCCATTATGATATTCTATAATGGTATCATAGACATTAAGAAAATTATCAAATTTTTTATCATTTGATATTTCTCTTATAAACTCTTTAATGAGTGTTAAATAATTTTCTATGGTAATTTTATGCAGATTATTTGCATAGATTGGTTTTTCCATGCAAACAAATATAAAAAAAAAATTAATCTAATCCTTTTTCTTTTTTAAAGTTATTAACAAGTGTTTTGTAATAACGTATATTTTCTTCGTATTCTGATCTGGTAATTTTAACTGTTGTTTGTGCTAAAAATTGTAGTTCATCAGCTGTGCCTACACCATACTTTGCATTTAAATTCATACCAAACTTCCATTGTTCACCTGAACCTGAAAACATATTACACTTAACACATTGGACTTGGCAATTCCATTCATTCCATCTTGTTGCATGATGCCTTCTACTTTGAAAGTGTCCACATTGTAGTTTTTTATAATAATCTATTTTACCACAAGTAAAACATTGTGCAACACCTTGTGATGTAGCTTCTCTTAATCTAATATACAAGCTAAACCATTTATCCAACTCTTTTTTTAATTTACTTATAGGTTTTTTAGTACTCATCGTATTTACCTATTACATAAGGTTTATTATTTTTTTTTGGTATTTCACAACTCATTTTTATATTATATCCTAGTTTAGTTTTCATTTTATTTTGTTGTGTAGTTTGTCTTTCTTGATACAATTCACCTCTTAAATGTTCATTTTCTTCTTGTACCTTTCTACGCATTCTTGTTAATCCTTCTGCATTGTGCAATTTGTTTTGTGATAACATAACTAAAAACTCATGTGCAGTAATTTTTTTTGTATCTATACCTCTTGTTTTTAATTCATTTGTCCAAAACCTACATTTTAGTTTTGCATCACTATCTCTTAATTGTGGACTTTGCTCTAATAATGTTTTTATAATTTCTTTTGTTTTCATAATTTAAATAAATTTGTTTGTTTTACGTTTTCTTTTTTTGTAATTCCTAGCATTGTTTCAAATATTGTTTTACCAGCTTCATAATCAACTAAATTTCTTGCTATTTTGTTAACTCTTTGTTTGCCTTTATATTTAGTAAAGTCAAAGTCGTGAAATTTTATTAATCTTTTTAATTCATCTTTTCCTTGACACATTTTTATTTTTCTAGTAGTTAATATATTAGGTAAATTAAAATTAGTCCAATATAAGTGCCTATGCCTTTTATATGCTGGTATTAATGGCTCATAGTAAGGTATAACATTTTCAACTACATATTTACCTTTAAATCTTGCGTCTGCACCTTTTACAACAGTTTCTAATAATATTATTTCTTCATATAATTTCATATCAGGATATTTAGTTTCTACTTTGGTATTCCAACCTCTTGCTCTACTATGAGTAGGACAAGGTGGTGAACTCCATATAAAATCATATTCTTTATAGTGGTCTAATAAATATTGATGTGCGTCAGCTATAATTACTTTGTCATTTGGAAAGCGTTCTTGATATAATCTTGCACATTCTTCATCTAATTCTACTGCTGTTACTTCTATATCATTTTTAACTTCGTTCCACTTATATCTATTACCACCAAGACAAGCATATAAATTTAATATTTTCATTTTATAAAGATTTTAAAATTTCTAAACATAAATCGTATGGTACTTTACTTCTCTCATAATTATCTTTTAATCCTTGTGTTCCTGTTTTTGAACCTCGTGGTGCTTTTTCATGATGACATATATTATCTTTTTGTCTATTATTACAAACAGGTCTAGGCAACCAACCTTGTAATTTATTATCACCAAACAAATCATTACTTGATAAAAAATTTGTCCAAATATCTGTTGGTTTCATTCTTTTATCCCCATAACTACAATATGTTACTGTTGTTCTTGGTAATTTTTGCATAAAACTTAACTTTCTTAGTTTGCCTCTTGGATTTTCTATAAAAAAATAATCTGGTTGTAATTGTTCTATTATTTGTAAAGTTTTAACAACTATTTGACAACCTAACACTGCTTCTTTTGTTTTAGGTGTATGGTCTTTATTCCAATGTTTTCCAATACTTGCTACACTAAAAAAAGTACAAGGTGGTGAAGCCCAAATTACATCAGGTTTAAAAGGAACTTTTGTACAATCAAATTCTAATATATTTGTTACATAATCTATTTTATCAAATGCCTTTATATCACTTGTAAAAGTTTTATAACCTAATTCTTCTGCTACTTTACTAAAACTTCTGCTGCCAGCAAATAATTCTAAAATTTTCATTTTAATAATTTTTTAGGTTCTTGATAATAAGGTACTTCTGTTGCTGGTTTATTTAATGTATGTACTTCATAATATGCTTGATCTATAACTTTCTTATGTGCATATACCCATTTGTAAAAAGTTCTAATATTTAAAAAAGGTTCATCTTTACCAAATCTTACACCTAATCTAAAAGCATCTTGTATTTGATATAGGTATAAGTTTTTAAATCTATTTTCTTTTATTAAATCACTAGCAAATATTTTAGATAGTGCAGCCATAGTTTTGCCATCTGTTTTGTGTCCTATCTCTACTGATGTTATACTAACTAAATCATATATTTTTAATGATAGTTCTTTTAGATTATATTCTTTTATTTGTTTCATAATAATTCTTTACCTTTTAAATATTCATCTATTTGACTATCTATTTTAGATACTGTTTGTTTAGGTCTATCCCACTTCTTTTGATTTTTTGACCAGCGCAATAATCTTAATTTTATTTCAAATGTACTTTGTTTTTGGTATCTCATTTTCTTTTTACCTTCTGTCCAATAATTAATAAAATCTTCTAACATATCTTTTGGATAATCAAAAGTCATAACCTCAGCAATAAATTTTTCTTTAGTTATATTTATATTACTTGTATTATTAACACTTGTAGTATTCTCTTTGCTCATTTTGTATATAGTCCTATCATCTTTTTGGACTATACCTATCTTTCTTTTAATCACTTGTTTTTTTTCATTACGTTCTACTTCTATATTTATAAA
>TARA_R100000329_G_scaffold7910_3_pt1 | contig 20524 bp, 19 predicted proteins | sample TARA_R100000329 | Tara Oceans TARA_R100000329 (sample SAMEA2620783) | marine metagenome | biome: marine biome (ENVO:00000447); feature: surface water layer (ENVO:00002042); material: "saline water (ENVO:00002010), including plankton (ENVO:xxxxxxxx)" | depth 5 m | reverse complement strand
AGCTCGGCTCATTGCCGAGTTTTTATTATTACAGAAACGTATTGCACAGATTTCTTCTTGGATAGATGAATTACAAGGTGAACGAGTGCATGGTAAAGTAATACCAAATGGTACTATAACGGGTCGCATGACTCACAGAAATCCTAATCTAGCTCAAGTTCCCAGTATCCATACTCCTTATGGAGAAGAATGTAGAGCTTGTTGGATTGTACCTACTGGATACAAACTTTTGGGTATTGATGCTAGTGGCTTAGAACTCAGAATACTAGCTCATTATATGAATGATGAATTATATATTGACGAGGTAATTAATGGAGACATACACACGACAAATCAGGAACTTGCAGGACTTGAATCAAGAGATAAGGCGAAAACTTTTATCTATGCCCTCATCTACGGAGCAGGAGATGAGAAGCTTGGAAAAGTGGTTGGAGGAAACAGAGAAGATGGTAAGCGACTTAGAAAACGTTTTCTTACCAACTTGCCATCACTTGAGACTCTTACGAACAGAGTTCGAGAAGCTTCTAGGCGAGGATTCTTAAAAGGTTTAGACGGGAGAAAGATTTTTGTGAGAAGCGAACATGCTGCTTTGAATACTTTACTACAAGGTGGTGGAGCAATAGTTATGAAAAAAGCTATGTGCATTTTGCATACTCATATACAATTAAATACATTAGATGCTAAATTTGTTGCTAACATTCATGACGAATGGCAGATGCAAGTTAAAGAAAGTATCGTTGAATTTACAGGTCTTACTGGAGTAGAAGCTATTGAAAAAGCTGGTAAGCATTTTAACTTACGTTGTCCTTTGACAGGAGAATACAAAGTAGGAGAAAACTGGAGTGAAACCCACTAAGAAAGACAGAAAGAAATTTGACTTAGATTTAAAATATGGGTCAATTAGAGAGGATAGAATCGCAGAAATGTTAACTAATAAAAAGATTGAAGTTAAATCTGAACGAGATACATGGGCAGGAACTAATAACATTTGTATTGAGTATGAATCGTGGGGTAAGCCCTCTGGTATTCGTGCTACTGAAGCAGATTATTGGTTTCATAATCTTTGTATCGGGGATGAAGAATACTGTACTTTAGTTTTTAAAACTGATGTACTTAAAAAGATTGTAGATAAATTAGATACTTTTAAAACTGTAAGCGGTGGCGACCATAAAGCTAGTAAAATGTTTTTAGTTAACCTACCGAAATTATTTTCAAGCGATGTTATTAAAGCATTCAAGGAGTTAGAAGATGATGACAAATAAAGATGAAGAATTACTTGACAAAAAACCCAGAGACAATTATAATAAGTTCACGTCTGAATCCGGTCACTGGTATACTCAAGACGGAGAACCAATGTACACCATCATTGGTGCAAATGGGAGAGAACGTAATACCACTTTACGAGATGCAAAAACTTTAGGTCTTGTACCTTCAGTTACTACTATCATAGGCATGATAGCTAAACCATCTTTAGAAAACTGGAAAATAAATCAAGCTTTAAATTCAGCTCTATCATTAGAAAGATACGAAGATGAATCATTAGAATCTTTTACTTACAGATGTAAATTAGATTCCAAAAAGATTAGTCTCGATGCAGCTAAAGAAGGCACGAAGATTCATGCTCAAATAGAAAAAGGATTCTTAGGTAAATCTAAAAATAAAATTTACAAGAGTATTCAGAGTTGGCTTGATGATAATTATCCCGGGGAAGAATGGATAGCAGAAGATTCTTTTTGTGCTAAGTCTGGGTATGGTGGTAAGATAGATTTATATTCTAAATCAGGGATATTTATTGACTTTAAAACTAAAGATAATTTAGAAGATAAAGACCCTGCTAAATTAGTTTATGATGAACATGGTATGCAACTTTCAGCATATGCTCAAGGTTGTGGTTATGATGATGTGGAAAGAATATCTATCTTTGTAGATAGAAAAGATACTAACATTATTCTTTACCATGTTTGGGATAAAGAATCGCATTACAAACACTTAGCAATGTTTAATAATATTTTAGAATATTGGAAACTTTGTAAGAACTATGACTCAGCACCGGATAATCAAGAATGACAGACGTAGTAAATAATCCTGAACATTATAATCAAGGTGACATAGAGTGCATAGATGCAATAGAAGCTATGTTAACAGAAGAAGAGTTTATCGGTTATTTAAGAGGTAACTCTTTAAAATACAGATGGCGATTCCGTTACAAGAATGGAGTAGAGGATTTACAAAAAGCTGAATGGTACGAAAAAAGATTGTTAAAGATATTAGATAGGACTTGATATGATAGAACAGAAAGGGGAGACTCCTTACTTAGGGATTATAATTAATTACGACAAAGATAAAAAGTTAGATAAATTTAGTTTAGATACATTACGAGATAGATACTTATGGCAAGAAGAAACCTCACCGCAAGAAGCATTTGCACGAGCAGCAGTTTTTGCTAGTACATATAAAGATGAAACCGATTATCCAATGGCTCAAAGACTTTACAATTATGTCTCTGATTTATGGTTTATGTTTTCTACTCCTATACTTTCTAACGGTGGTACTACACGAGGTCTTCCTATAAGTTGTTTTTTAAACTATGTAGGAGATTCTATTGATGAATTAACAGACCACTTCAAAGAGAATGCTAAACTCGCTAGTGCTGGAGGAGGCATTGGTGGATATTGGGGTGATGTTAGGAGTGATGGCACTGCTACTAGTAGTGGTAGTAAATCTACTGGTTCAATACCTTTTATGAAAGTTGTTGACTCAGAAATGTTAGCATTCAATCAGGGAGTAACAAGACGTGGTAGCTATGCTGCTTATACTGATATCAGTCATCCAGAGATTGAAGAGTTTATGGTCATGCGAAAAGAATCCGGTGGCGATGTAAATAGAAAATGTTTAAATTTACACAATGGAGTAAACATTAATAATGCTTTTTTAAAAGCTGTAGAAACAGATGATGATTGGCGACTAATAGACCCCAAGACTAAAGAAGCAGTAAAGATTATAAAAGCACGTGAGTTGTGGTCTAAAATATTAGATGCGAGAGCTGAAACAGGTGAACCATATATAATTAATTTAGATAACTGTAATGATGCTTTACCGCAAGGACAGAAAGATTTAGGACTAGAAGTTAAACAAAGTAATTTATGTTCTGAGATTACTTTACCTACCAACGAAGAAAGAACTGCTGTTTGTTGTTTATCTAGTGTCAACTTAGAGCATTTTGATAGTTGGTCCAAAGATAAACAATTTATTTCAGACTTAATTAGAATGCTTGACAATGTATTAGAGCATTTTATTGAGAATGCAGTAAACATGAACGCACTAGGAGGATACAATGCAAACTATGAAAGATTTAAAAAACATGTTAAAGAAGGGAAAGAAGGCTTTACAAAAGCTGCTTACTCGGCTTACAGAGAACGGTCAGTGGGATTGGGTGCGATGGGTTTTCATGCCTATTTACAATCAAATCAAATACCGTTCGAAGGCATTTTTGCAACAGGATTCAATCATAAAGCTTTCAAACACATTAAAAGCAAAGCTGTCGAAGCCACTAAAATACTTGCTGAAGAACGTGGTGAAGCTCCTGATGTACATGGCAGTGGTCTTCGTAACTCTCATCTTCTGGCTATTGCTCCTAATGCCAGTAGCAGTATTATATGTGGTGGTACTTCCCCTAGTATTGAGCCATACCGTGCTAATGTCTATACGCACAAGACTTTATCCGGTAGCTACAAAGTTAAAAATAAAAATTTAGAAAAATTAATAAATAAAAAAGTTCCAGAAGTAAACAAAAGAAAAAAACTTTGGCAACAGATTAGTGATAACAGAGGTTCTATTCAGAACATAAGAATATTTACTAAAGAAGAAAAAGAATTATTTAAAACTGCTGATGAAATCAATCAGGTCTGGGTAGTTGAACATGCCTACAAAAGACAAGAGTTTGTTTGTCAAAGTCAAAGTGTTAATTTATTTTTTATCTTACCGGATTCTTCTCAGAATCAAGAACAGCATAATGAGTATTTACAATACGTAAGCGATGTTCATTGGTATGGTGCAAACAAATTAAAATCACTTTATTATTTTAGGTCTGATGCAGCTAAAGCAGCAGAGAACGTTAACATTAAAGTTCCCCGCATAAAATTAGATGAGGTGGACTGTATAGCTTGTGAGGGATAACATGACAAAATACGCAGGAGCATTATTGTATAAAGCTCTAGAAACAAAATACAAAGCAGAAAAAGCTGAAGCAAAGGCTAACCTTCAAATATATTTTGAAAACAAAGTAGGAGTTGCTGAACATCCAAATGTTGTTGAATCAATGGATAAGCTTATGGACCAATATGTAAATGCAGATGAAAAATTAAAAATATTAGAGGAGAAATTTTAATGACATTACTAGCTACGAGAGAGCATTACAAACCATTCGATTACGCATGGATGTTTGAATATTATGATTTACAAAATAGAATGCATTGGCATCCTATGTCTGTACCTTTACACACTGATGTAAAAGACTGGAACGAAAAACTAACTGCTAATGAAAAGAATTTATTAGTACAAATATTTAGATTGTTTACTCAATCAGATGTAGACGTTGCCGGGGGATATATAGATAAGTATATGCCTATCTTTAAAAAACCAGAAGCAAGAATGATGATGTCTTCGTTTGCTAATATGGAGGCTATCCATCAACATGCTTACAGTTTATTATTAGATACTGTAGGAATGCCAGAGCTAGAATATAAAGCTTTCGCTGAATACGAAGAAATGGCAGACAAGCATGACTATGTTGGTAATTTTAAACCTCTTAAATCTGATAAGAAAACTATAGCTAAAACTTTAGCAGTCTACTCAGCATTTACTGAGGGGTTACAATTATTTAGTAGCTTTGCAATCCTGATGAACTTTCAAAGGTTTGGTAAGATGAAAGGTATGTGTCAGATAGTAGCTTACTCAATCAAAGATGAAAGCTTACATGTTGAAGCAATGACTAAATTATTTAGAGAATTTATAAAAGAGAATTTAGATATTTGGACAGATGACTTTAAAAAAGAAATCTATCAAATATGTAGAGAGATGGTTAAACTTGAAGAAAAGTTTTTAGACTTAGTGTTTGAAATGGGTAATCTAGAAGGTTTAACCAAAGAGGAGATGTATGCCTACAATAAATATATTGCAGACAGAAGACTATTACAGTTAGGGCTAAAACCAAATTACAAGCAAAAGGATAATCCCCTGACTTGGTTAGATGATGTATTGGGAGTAGAGCATCAAAACTTTTTTGAAGGCAGAGCTACTTCATATCAGAAAGCAGGACTTAGAGGCGATTATGGACAATTGACCTTTGCAGGACTAAACAATGAAGACGAAACGAAATGAAGCACAATTATTAGCTTACCGATTATTATATGACAAGAGTGGTAATCTTATTACTGAACGTACCAAAGTTGACATAACAAAGTTACAGAAGTTCATGACCCTTGAAGAGTATGAAACTCTAAAGGTTATAATAAGAGAAGCTAGTCAAAAAATGGATGAGATTCATAATCATATTGAGTCATGTCTAAATGCTCGAGTTATGAACTCTAAATAATAATTTTAAAATATATTAAAAGTTGCGACAAACATCGAAACTGTTATCCAAAAGAAAAAGCACATAATGCATAATTCTTCTCGGTTCACGTTTTACCTCCATATGTGAAATAGGTTATTGTGCTAATGGGTTCTTTGAACTATTAATTAATTCTTGAACCTTTCCCTCCAGAGATTTTACCTCTGTTTGAATTGTTGCCATTGAAGTTTTCAATTCAACAATATCTTTTGTTGTATCTTTATCCTCTAAAGATTTATTAATGTAATCTACTGATGCTTCGATTCCAGCAAATCTTTCTTCGATAGCTTGTTGAGCTTGTTCTGTAGCTCCTAACTTTCCTATCTTTGCTTCAAGATTTTCTAATCTATTAATATATGTAGCTCCAGTATATCCAAATCCTGCTAAAGTTCCCACGATAGAAACTAAAGCTATTAATTGTGTTGTTTTAGTTTGAAACCAATTCATTGTATCTGCCTCCACTTAACATTGGTTGAGAGTTTACTAACTCAGTTATGACATCTAAACTTTTACCTGCCATAGCATAGAAACCTTGTATATTATCATTTAATGTAACAGTTGTATATATATTTTTAGACTCGTACCAAGAATTATTATCAGGTAAAGTGCGGTCATAATACCCTACAAAATTAGGATTAAATCCCATAACTGCTACAAGTCCAGCTTCTTCTCCATACTCACCAGACTCTTGTTGTTCTTTTAGTTCTTCTTGTTGTTCTTTTAAATTTTGAGCAACAACATTCTCTGCAATCGCATCCGCTTCTGAACTTGTTGTCATGGTTGACATAGAATCTGTAGCACTAGTTTCACTTCCTCCTGTATTAGAAGCAATAGTAGTAGAAGCACTAACACTTGGACCAGACTCAACAGAGCTTACAGTTGTGTCAGTAGTGTTTGTAGTCATACTACCAGTATCAACAGAGCTATTTAAAACCTGTTGTGTTTGCATAGAAGAGTTAGCAAAAGAATTAGAGATACTACCAGAGCTAAAATCTACACTGCTACCACCATTGATAGCACTACTAATACTTCCTGAACTAACTGTATTTCCAGAAGCATGAATGGAGTTTCCGGCAGTAGTTCCACTCATACTGTTAACAGCAGTTGTTATAGTATTAGCCACAATAGACATAGCAACATTCATATCCATGTTACTTCGACCTCCTTCTTCTCTGATTATGGGGTCGGCTTCGGCTATCTCTTCTATGACTTCTTGTTCTTCTTCGATTTCGGATAGAGGCTGTTCACTACTTTGGACAATCTCGATGACTTCATCATCTTGTGAAATTGTTTCCAACTCTTCTTCAAACCATTCTTCAATTTCTTCGAAGTCTTCAAAAGCCACGTCATTAATTTCTTCTTCATTTAATATCTCGTCTCTAATTATTGTTTCAAAGTCATACAAGTCTACTAATTCTCTAGTATCAAGAACATTTAAACGTTGTAATGGGTCATACTCAATCGATGGTAAAGCTATTAACATAGGCTCGTCATCAAATGGTTGAACATCAAAGTCTATGTAGACTTCTTCGTTCATGCTATCATATTCTTCTAAAACTACAAGACCCTCTTCAGTAAATATAGTTTCAGGTTCAAACCAGTCTTCAATAGGTTCTTGTCCTAAAAATTGCCCATCATCTTCAAGCCAGTTATCAGAATATCCAAACTGTTCTGCTTCATAATCTTCATCATAACCTAACTGACTTTGTTCGTATTCTTCGGTATAACCAAAATCTTCTTCTAAAGCAAAGTAACCAATATCATTTTCAAACCTGTAGCCCGGACAAAAGGGTGCATACTGCGGGTCTAAATCACATTGTAAATCATCAAAAGCTTCCCAATAACCCGGACATGCCGAATCATTTAAAGGGTCACTACAATCTAGATTACTACCATACAATGACCCACCGCTTTCTAATAAACTATTAGCAACGGTATTGTTCCAATTAATATTGACACATGTACCTGCAACATTTGTTGTACCTGTAGAACACTCGTCATGAAAAAGGTACATATAAATCTGAGATGAAGTACCTTGTTCACCTATCAAGACATCATGGTTTATAACATCTAATTCACCATAACGAAACTCAAACGTGCTATCAGTCCAAAGTATAACTTCAAAACTATTATCTGAATTAGCACGATTATATTCTCGTAAATCATACCAACCAAATACAGATTTATCGCTAAAATTCTTAGCTAACATTTTTGACCCACCATCTCGTATTAAGTCAGTCCAAAAAGGAAACAGTGTATTAGTGTATTGAGGCAGTGGGTCAGGGGTATAGTCACCGCAGTAATTATTAAAATTTATATTGCCAGTTCCTAAACCAAAATGTAAACAACCATTAGTTGCCATCCGTGCAGATGTATAAGAATTATCATACAACTGAAACGTAAAATCTAAATTAAAAGCAGCCGATAATTGGTCGTCACCGCTATTTAAATTTGTTGTATTAGATTGATTAGTTAAATCAAATAAGTCTTGATTAGATTCGTAAATATACTGAGCAGATATATTTGCACTAACTAACAGTAAAAAAATTAATCCTAATCTTTTCACTAGCTACTTTGTGCATGAAATTCTTTACGACAAGTATTGCCAGATTTTTTTATACCTTTTAAATTTCTAGTCTTTTTACACTTAGCAACGTAATTTTTTAAATCTTCTTTATATGTTGGAGTCTCTTCTACGTTTGCTGCCCAAGCAACTTTAGCTTCGTCTCCTATTTTACCTTTGTATGGACAAGGAGTTCCAGCATTGCTCATAGCTTTAAATACTCTAGGGTCTTGACAAAGAATAGACACTGCTGCTACTTTCATACCAGTATCGTATAAATATTTTGACAATTTTAATCTCTCACAGTTTTCATCTCGAATTGCTTTACCACCAGAGATACCAAATAGTTGACCTTGAAAAGCTCCAGAGACTCCAGTAGTACAAAGGTCTTGTGAGTAAGACATAATACTCGGTGCAATCGCAGAGGCTGGAGGAGCTTTTTGATTTATATTTTGATTTATTGTTTGTGTAGACTCTGATTTATTATAATTATTATTAGTATTATTAGCTGTAGAATTATTAGTATTTGTATTATTAGTGTTTACGTTTGAATTTGAATTAGATTCATTGTAGTTTTTATTAGTATTATCAGATGTCGTATTATTAGTATTCGTATTGTTATTAGTATTTGTCGAAGTACTAGTGTTATTGTTATTAACGTTCTGATTAACTGTTGAATTAACAGTTGAATTAGAAGTAGAAGTATTAGTATTAGTATTTACGTTATTATTATTATTAGTATTTGTTGACGTATTTGTATTTACATTTGTATTTGTAGAAGTATTTGTATTTACATTCGTATTCGTATTAGTATTAGTATTAGTATTAGTGTTGGTATTAGTATTATTATTGGTATTAGTATTTGTATTAGTATTATTAGTAGTAGTATTGTTAGTAGTATTTAAACTATTTTGCTCACAATACTGAGTACCAGCAGTACAGTCACCTGTCTGGTCTGATTGCACATTCAATGCAAATAATAATATCGCCCCAACAATTAGCCCTCTTCTCATTCTCACTCCTTATGAATTTATTCTATTGACTATATCTTGAAATATTGTTTTATAATCTCTTTCCTCTACATCTTGAAAGGCAGTTCCTGCTTGTTCGTTGTAAGGTCTGCCTGTTAATTTATCTATACGTTCATCTGGCTCAATCGATGCTCGAGGCACATCATAAACTTCTCCACCTGTAGCATACTCATCTCTCTTTTTAAAATGAGTTTGAATATATTCTTTGTCTAGTTCTCGACCACTCTTTTTAATATTATCAACTGTGCCTTCACCAAAAATCATGTCATACGCAGATATGCCCGGAAGATTTTTTGATGCTAAACCAAAAGGACCACTACCAAATCTTATTTCGTCATAAATGTCTTGCATTGATGGTCCTAATAAAGACTTAGGAATGCTTGTTAAAATATTAGGATTATATTCAGATTCTGTTGCAAATCTAGCTGCATAATCAAATGGTCCAAATCCTCCCCATCTTCTAATAGCATTAAAAATTATCTCACTATCTTCAATGGTATAATTTACATCTTCTGCAGATGCAATATCTGGAATATTTCTTTTTAGTCTTTTTAGTTGTGTACCTACTTCCTCGAGTCCTTCACCTTTTAATAATTCTGACCACTCTAATTCACCTTGACCAACTGATTGTCCTTTACTTCTAATGTAATCACCAAGAACTGCAACTGCAGTCATGGTCATAGCAGCACCTAAAGTTCTAGGAGAAGCAGCAGTTAATCTACCAACATCTCCCTTTGCAAGGTCAATTACTCCCATGTCTTTAACAAATCTTTTTAAAACAGTGTTTGTAAATACAGTAGGATAACCAGCAAATTGCATAAGTAGTTGTCCGGTTGGCGAACTAAACCAAAGAGGTCTGTTAGCCTCTGCAGTGCTTGGGTTTAAAATAACTTCTTTAGTAAATCTATTAGCTCCACCTAAAATAGACTCTTTGTAAAAAGCAGCTTGAGCTTTATTTTGTTTGCCATTATAGGTTAGACTACTTGCTTTATTTATATCAAATTGCAAGTTATCATCTAAAGAATTTTTATACCATGTTCTAGCTTTTATAGGATTAATACCAAGCTCATTTAACTGACCCTCTAAATATTTTACTTTAGATTTACCTAATTCGTTAATGCCAGAATAATGTTCGTAAAGTTTTTTAGAGTTTCTAGTAATAGCTCGTTTACCGGATGTAAAAGATGCAAGTTGGACACTTCTAGTCCATTGGTCTAAAAGATTCATTTTAAAGAAAGCATTTTGAAATTTTTTACTTGCTTCTGTAGTTAAAGCATCACCAGTTAGTCCTTCTAATCTATCCATTACAGATTGTTCTAAAGCTAATCCAGTTTCATATATTTCAAACCACTCGTCATCATCAAGGTCTTTTATACCTTTAGTCTTACCACCACCTAATCTTTTTATAGCTTTAATACCTCTATCTATTTCTCGTAAAAAGTTTTTACCAAGTGCAGCAGCTAAATCTCTAGCAGCTTGAGGAGAGTCTTGAAGTCCGGCTCGTTGTATTAAAATAATAGGTTCGGAAATACTAGAAATAGTTGCTAGTGGTAAGTGAGCCATTTGCTGAAACAATCTTCCCCAACTTGATGCACCTGCAGCAAAATTGTTTTTAAATTTTAAATTGTCTGGGTCAAGACCAGTTACTCTTCTATGAAGTAAACTAATGTTTTCAATCCCTTTGGCAATATCGGATTCGTTCATTCCAGCTTCTTTTAATTCATAATAAATACCAGTTTTATCATCATCATTTCTTAAAAATTTTTTATTAAAATCTTGTATGCTTCTACCAAAAAATTGTGTTCTAGTAATTGTTTGAGATGCTCCTGTGTAATAACTACGTAACACAGTTTCTACATCAGTCTCTATAAAATCAGCTATGTCTTTATCTTTGATATTAGTAAAAACTCTGCTTTGTAAATATGTTTGACTGCTGCCAGTACTACCACCAACATTTAATTCAAATGGTTGATATTTTTGATTTAACATACCATCGACAATTAGTTTAGATTTATCTTCTTTAGCTTTACGTAGAATAGCATTTTGACCTGAATAAATATTTCCATCCGACCCTGTAAAATTATTTACGTTATTATCTTCAAAATATTTTCTACTATCTGCTAAAAAATCTTTACCAAATAATTCAAAATCAGAAGCAACTAAATTCTCTTCAAGACCATCAAGAACACCAACACCTTCAACAATTTCTGTAGTTTTTCTTTGCTCAACTTTGTTAATAGGATTTGCGTGACCACTATCAATTATTATGTTTTCAAATCTACCTCTTTGATTAAGAATTGCTGAATGATTAAATAGTCTTGGAAAATAATTTTTTACTTTTTGATTTTCTTTAAATAATCCTTGTTCAAATCCTTCATCCCATAATTTATTATTTAACTCATTAATTTCTCTACCTGCAACTTTAATTCTTTCTGGTATAAGTATGGATTCTCCTGTCTTTGTACTAATGAATTTTTTAGCTCGAGGATTATGAATAATAGTTAATAAAGCAGTATTATCATCTTCATCAATCTTACCAGACCAACCACGTCTATATAATTTATTTAAAGTTCTGTCTAGTCTTGCTAGATAAAAACCTATTCGTCTACCCTTTGCTTCTCCATAACTTTGAGTTAATACTTTAGTTGCATCACCACTAAACATAGACTCACCAAAATCATATCTAAATTTTTCCATTAAATCTGTTAGAGTTTTTGAGCCTTTAGCTAACTCAAGAAATTTAGTAGTGCTTTTTCCAAAGGTAGCTGCAACTGCTTTGTTTAAAAATTGTTTGGGCTTACTTGGTGATTTAACTTCAAAAGCTCTAGATACTTCGAACTCATCTACTATTTCATCAACTGTTTTATTATTAACAGTTTTAGCAATATCATTTTCATTAGCATACTTTTGCATTTTATTAAGATATTTGTAACCACCAACAGCTCCAATACCGCCACCTAAAAATGTTCCAATACCTCCTCCTAATAAAGTAGATGTAGCTAGTCTTCCTAAGTCTATATTGTCTGGTTGTACACCTAATTTAATATCTTGGTCTTGAATAAAATAATCGTGTGCTCCGGTCCACCCTGCACCTTCTGCAGCTCCAAATATAGCAGGTCTTTTTGCAGCTTTTAAACCTACGTTAGTTAACTGTGAAGCAGTATATTTTTTTAGTCCTTGTTTAACTACTTCTCCTGCAGCAGTTCTAGCAGCCACTGATGTACCCATAGATGGTAAAGCAAATAGTGCTGTAACAATATTTAATGGGTCAGCAACCATGTCAATAGCAAAATCTTTAGCAAATCCTGCCCATTCTTTTGCTCCTTTTAAATCTGCATTTTGATATTTATCACGTAAATAAACATAGTCTTGTTTTACTTCGTCAGACCAGTTACCAACTTGTGCAGCTCTAGACATAGCTGATGTTAAACTATAATCAGAATCTCTTAGATATTCTATAATATTATCATCCTCACCAATTTTACTTAAAAATCTATTAGCTCTAAAATTAAACTCTGCATCATTTTGTAAGTCAGTCATACTGTAATTAGGTTTTAGAGTAGACTTAAACTCTATAGGTTTTGGTGTTTCTTTTTTTACAACACCATATTGTTGAATTGCATTTGCAAAACTTGAGTCAAAATTATAATTAAATTCTTTATCTTGTTCTTTCATAATATTATTTTTTAACTAAACTACCACCAAAATACATACCGATAATAGCTGATACTAAGTTAGTATCTAATTGAGTAATTACTAAACCTTCAAATGTAACCCATTTAAATATTTCTACATCCTTAGTAAAAAATAAAAATCCGGGTTTAAACTGTGTATAGCCAACAGTTACTAAAACATCTGGAGCAAAGATGGCTACAAGTTTTGGTAAAACAATAATTGCAAAGACTGCGGTTAGTGCAATAATTCTACGAGTCCACTGAAAGCCTACATCTTTATTATCTCTAGCAGCTTTTACTGCTTTCATTTCAAACTCGCCTCTTGTAATAAGAAGTCTTTGTTCTTCAGCTTTAGCTTTTCTATTTTCTGCCCATATGCTCATGACCCCACCCAATACGGTAGAACCTAGCATTGTTATAATCTCAAAAGGAAAACCCATTAGTCCTCCGGTTCGAAATGTAGACTTTGACCTATAATTTCATTTAAAGAATCGAAAATAAATTCTGGAGCATCTGGGTCTAATGTATCATGTTTATCTAATTCTAACATATAGATTTCCATTAAATCTTCATAGATACTTCGAAACTCTTCTCGTTTTATCCAAGGAGTATTGTTTTTAGTACGAGCCTTACAGTCTATTTGATAAGCTCTATCTAATTGAGTTTCAGTATACAGTAACATTAATTTTTATGATTGGCTGAGTAAAGATTGCCTAGATTGTTTCCTAGTTTTAGGAACAAAAATATTGTCGATTAAAGATTGTAAATATTCAGACTCTCTAGTTCTTCTTGGTAAAAAGTCAGTAATACCATCTTTATCAGAATCAGCAAAGTTTAGTAATTCATTTTGTAGAGCTGTAAAACTTTCTCTAGTTTCATTACCAATTGTATCGGCTGCTAATTGCATAAAGGTTGGAATACCGTTTTCACCATATTGGAAACCAGTACTAACAACAATAGTTTTAACTCTTGGATTTAAATCACCAAAAGATTTACCAGTTTTTTCTTCAAATGTGTTTGCAATTCTATTTATTTTTACAGCTTGAACAGCTTTAGATATTTCTAGAGCTTCTCCTTCTGATAACGATAATGGATTTTCTTGTACAAATTTTAAAGCTTCATCTTTCTTCATACCTAAATATGGCGATAATTTTTCAATTAGTTCTTTTGATACTCCAGTCTTAACTAAATCATTTTCATTCATTTGTCCTAAATCAACTCCCGTACCAATTGTTGGTCCAGATGAACCAAAGACGTTACCTTCATTGTCAAGAGGTACATACATGTCAGTTCTAAAACCTTCTTCTTGAGCTACAAAATCAAAATCAACATTACCAGTTCTTTGAGCTGCTTCTCTTGATTCTCTTAATCTTTGTGCTCGTAGTGCATTACCTGTTAAATTCTTTTGAATATCTTCGGCTAAATCTTCGCTAGGAGTAGCTTCACCTTCACCTTCAGTTTCAGGAAGAGGAGGCATATCCTCAGTTTGTTGTTTAACAGTTGGTAAACCATCTACTAATTTTTGCAGACTTTCATAAGATTCACCAGTTGCTGTTTGTAAATCATCTAATAAAAGTTGAGCAGTTTCTTGATTCATTTCACTTAATTTAAATATAGAATCGCCTACTTTTACTTGAGAATCTTTATATCCCTCTGGTGGATTAAATAAAAATTGTAGTCTACCTTTAGCACGTTCTACTCCATCTAAATTTAAAAGTTTGTCTTTAGTTATCATAAGCTGGTCAAACTCATCAATACCTCCAGCTAAAGTTACTCTACCAGCAGCACCTCTATTAATAGCCTGAATTTGTTCGTTAACAAAATTATCATATAGTGCATCTGGTGTTAATGTTACTGCATTTTCTTGTCTACTACGTTCAGTTAAAGCATAATTTAATAAGTCAGATTTATTGCCACTTTGTAACTGTTCATACGTTAGTGATTTATAACTTGTATCTTTTCTAGGTATTTTAAATACTAAATTATCACCATTATGTGTTAAATGACCAGTAGCCATAAAAGCTTCAACAGCATCTTGATACATAATGTCTGTTGCTTCACTAAGCCCCGCTTGACCAAATTCATCTTGATAAATAGATATTAATGTGGATGTACTATCAATAAACTGTGATTTAGGATTAACATTAATAGTTTCATATTCACGAGTATTTGGATTATAACGTTGAACTTCCATGTTACGAAGATTAAATCTATTATTTATCTTAACATTTTTTCTTCCAATAGGAGCATTGTCGCTAATTACAAGACTTCCATTGTCGTCAACCGTAACAGCACTTGTTGCAGGAACATCAAATTTCATTTTTTGATAAACTTGTGTGTCGGATACGTCTTTAACTAAAGATTCATATAATTTTAATTTTTCTTCACTATTCTTTGTAGCCAATGCTATTGAAGCTTCACTGTCATCATAGTTAGTATTAAATTTAGATAAATCTATTGAATCAGCATTATAAATAGAATTATCAATTGCTGTTTTTTTCTTTGAAGCATCAACAGAAGCAATGTTTAAATTAGCTTCATTGTTTATTACTGCAGCTTCTTTTTTACCAAAAACATCTTTCATTTTATTCCAGACAGCTTCATAGGCATTTGTTGGCAACTCTCTAGCTGCCATTAACTCTGCTGCCATTTCTCGTCTAACGTCTTGATTTAATTGAGCTACAGAAGACGTTGAAATATATTTGTCTTGTTCAAAAGCTTTATATTTTTTTATTTCTTCTTGCAAACGTTCAGCAACATATTCATCAACACCATTTCTAAAATTAGCAGATGTACGTTTAGCAACATTAAAGTCTGTAACATTTCCAGTTCCACTACCAAACTCAGTTACCTTTTCATGAGTTGGGAAAATATTAGTAGCATATTCATTTTCTAAATCTGTAGCTAACCAATTATCTTTTTTAGTTAAAGCTTCAAATCCACCTTTATCTTTAAATACTTGATATTGTTGTCTTTGTGCACTTTTGTCTAGCCACATAGTTTTATTATCATCTAAGGCAATATTAATATTATCTTTTACACCTTGGATAGCTTCTGCTCTAGCATTAGGTAAAGCTTGATTAAATCCTTGGAAAAAACTTATACCACCATTAAGAATTAAACTTAATAGAAAATCTTTAGTATCATCCCTATCGTCTTCACCTCTACGAGACAAAATAGATTGAACGGTTGGATTATTAAAAAAGGAATCTTCTGTAGACATTATCTATCTCCTGCTAGTAAACTTTTTATTCTAGGTTGTTGCTCTTGCATTTGTTCTTTTAATTCTGGAGGAACAGCATTAGATTGCATAGTCTTTGCAGCTACGGTTCTTCTTATATCTTTAATGCTATTAATTTTTTCTTGATTGTCTTTATCTTCATCTTTACCAAGGTCATTTATTTTTTTATCATCAAGTCTATAATTTAAATTTGCTGCCTCTCCAATGTTCATAATACTATAAAAGACTGGTTCATATAACATTAACATGACATCTGGATTATATTTACCATCATAAAAATCTTGATATAAAATAATCTCAGTAATATTACCAACACTTGCTCCTTTATATAAAGCTCCAGCAATACCTTTAATACCACCTTCACTGAAAATACGTTGAGTAACATCTTCTAAAGCTTCTCTAGGATTAGTAAATAATGGAGGTCTTTCCCAAGGCTTTGCAGAGTCAGGATTGTTTGTTAAAGACTGACCAGCTATTGCTTTAGGTTTACTATTTAACCTAACTAAATCGTCAACGTCTTCTGGTTTTGGTGGGCTTTCATCTATTTCAATACGTTCTCCATCAGCATTAATTTTTAATCCTAAACTAGTAACTAACTCATCTTCATCTATACCTTTTTTATCTGCATACTCAATAATATCAGTAGCAGCATCAGTTAAACTAGGTCTGTTTAATGCCTGTAACTCTTGTAAATTTATTTTTCTTTCATCTTTAGCCATATCTATATCCACCGTAAGGATTAACTGTTGTGCCTCCAACTCCAAAATTTAAGGACTCAGTAGTTCTATCATATCTTTGACCGATTCCTGTTCTAGAAAATCTAGGGCTACCGGGTCTAAATGGTTCTTCAGGAGTTCCTGCCAAAGCTGTCATAGCTGTTTGAGTTCCAATAGTTCCTGCACTGGTATATGCTGCTTGACCTGCTGCACTTGACAATCCACTTATGTTAGCTCCTGTTGCAGCACTTGTAGCAGCACTTGCTGTACCGGGAGCTAGAGGACCTACAAATCCTGGTGTAACACCAGATGCTGTTAAAGAACTTGTATAAGCTAAGTTTGCAGCATTTAATTGAGCTGCTGTTACTCCAGCGTTAGCTGCTGCCATCGCTGCTGCATTACCTGTTGTTGTTCCAGCAGCAATTGCTGAGTTTGCTGCAGCTAGTTGAGTTGATGTTACTCCTGCTGAAGCTGCTGCACTAGCTCCGTAAGCTCCTGCATTAATTCCGGTAACTCCTGCAAATCCCGATGCAAAGTTTGCACCGGCTAATGCCCCTCCGGTAAACACCAGCCCTGTAATTAATGCTGCAGTTAATAATAATTTTTTATGTTTTTTAATAAATCTACCAATAGGTTTTAAGATTTTATTTTTAATACCTTTAAAAACCTTTTTAATTGGTTTGAATAAACTTTTAAAAAATCCCATTTTATTTCTCCTTAATAGTAGATACCCGGATTAACAACTCCGGGATAGCTAGGATATGTTGTACCACCTTCTGCTGCAGTTTGACCTCCAGCATAACCAATTGATGCAAGAAGACCAACTAATTTATCTTTACTCGCAATCCACTTACCACCATTTTCTGTGGATAAAGCAGTAGCAATAATATCAGCTTCTCTACTTCTTTCATTTTGTACAGCTTTCCAATCTCTATCAGCATTGTCTCTAAGTTCCTGCCAAATCATTGCATTAGCTTGACTACTTAGATTAAACATGTTCTGAGCATTTTGTTGATTAACTTGATTTTGAGCAGCAGTGTCAGCTAAATTAGTTTGTCTTCGCCATTGAGCATTTGATTGTTCAATTTGTTGAGCTGCAATAGTATTGATTTTATTTCTCTCAAACTCTTGTTGAGCATTAAAAATATCTATTTGAGAAAAAATTCTAGCGTTTGTTGTGTCAATAGCAACTTGATTCTGTACTCTTCTAGCTTCAGCTAAATTTAATTGTTCAGTATTAAATTGTTGCATAGCATTCATTTGTTGCACATTAGCAATATCAACTCTAGTAGCTAACTCTGACATAAATTGCTGTGTTTGATTTTCACTAGCAGCATTAAATTGTCTAGCTGCATTTATTGCTGATTGATTAGATAACATTCTTTGATGTTCTTGTTGAGCCTCTAAAGTAAATGCTTGTTGTTGAGCATTAAGATTTGTTAAATCCATTTGCAAAAATGTCTGAGCATTTTGAATTTGTCTTCTTGTATTAATATCTGCTTCTGCTAAATTACGTTGTGCCATTAATACTGCATCTTGTATAATTCCTTGTTGTCTATTACTAGCCTCAGTAAGACTAATAGTTTGAAAAAATTTACTATTTGATAAAGCAGTTTGTTGGTCTGCATTAAATTGAGCTATATCTAAACTAAATATATTCTGAGCATTTTGTAACGCAGCCTGTTGTCTAAACTGAGCATCTTGTAAAGAAACTCTTGCTTCGATATCACGTTCTTGACCTATACTAGCTTGTAAAGCTTGAGCATTAGATTGAGCAATAGGTACAGCACTTTGAATAATAGCATTAAATAAATTATCTCTACCAACTGTTGAAGCACTTAAACCTCTTTGAGCTAGTACTTGTTCAACAGCACTAACTGCAGGTCTTGCCCATGTAGGTATTTCACCTTCTTCTATACCTTCTAATAAACTATTTATTTGAGTGCTTACTAAAGCTTCTCGAGGTAATCCTTCAATTAAACCTCTTTCTTTATCGGTAAGTTTTGTTAGTTCTAATTCAAGAGCCTCTGGGTCGTTACCTAATGAAGCTATCGTATCTTCAGAAATACCTGCAGTTCTTAATTGTTCTTTAGCTCTTGTAATTCTTCTTAAACTTTGTCCAGTTACTTGAGCTGCTTGAGCTTTTGCAGCCTCTGATATTGTTCCTACAACTCTATCAGTAACTGCTCCTTCTTCAACTGTAACTTGTGCAGCATCAATTGTTGGAACAGCAGAGATATCTAATGTATCAGCAACTAATGCATCTTGCGATACTTGACCTTCAGCAACCTGAACAGCACGTTGTTGAGCATCTAGAGCTGCATCCATTGTAGCTGTAGTAACAGGTGTCGGAGTGTCTGCTAACGCAGTAGTTCCAACTGTTGCTGTATCTTCTGCGGTATCAGTTGTAACTCTAAATGTTTCTCTATCTAATGATGGTTGAGCCTCCATTTCAATAAGCTCTGGACCAGCTATTGGAATAGGATTACCACTACTATCTAAAACTAATTGACCAGTTTCATCTCTTTGAAATCCAGCTCGTTCAACTCTAGCTTTTTCGAATCCTTCTTCTAAAATTTTTCCAGCTAAATCTTTTCCTGCACCACTAAAATTAAAACCCTGTTGTCCTGCTTCGGGATTAGCCCTAAAATTTGTTCCTGTATTAAACACAGGTGGAACAAATCCGGTAGAAACATTTTCACTAGATTCAGGAGTAATAGGACCTGTAACCGGTGTTACTGGTAGAGGTGCTGATACAGATGGGTCTGGTGCATCATCTCCAATTATTGGCATTGGGTCAAGAGCTGGTGATGCAGTAAATGTACCTGTTGATTGTGTACCTGTTGGATTATCCTTCGCTTCTGCTAATTGTTTTTGTAATTCTTTAATTGTACCATCTTTATAATTATCATAGGCTTTTTCCATATTTTGATTATATGTGTTTATCATTCTAGCCCCAGCAGCACCACCGGGTCGTTTGGTTGGAAATGGATTAGCTTTTTTGTATCCTTCAAAAAACTGATTCTTACTGAGCATTGGTCTTTCAACATCTTCTACGGCTTTATTAAAATCTAATTCAAAATTAGCTAAACCTATGTCACCATCGCCTAGTCCTCCGACTTGAAATTGTACTCGACCACCAGAACGATAATCTATTCTTTTATTTTTATTTCTTTTTCTAGGCATTTTTTTTACTCCTTAATTTGAGCTGTTTAAGGATACGAGAAACAGGAACTTCTCTGACTGAAATTTCAACTACGGTTGCAGTTTTTTTAGATTTATTTTTCTTTTTCTTAGTCATATAGTTTACCTATTTTCTATGAGTCTGTCAAGTTTTTCGTCTAACTTTTCCAGTCTATCCATAAGGTTATCCATGTCATCTTTTAATTCAGATTTAGTGACATACTCCCTTGCAATTTCCTCTCTAGTTTTATTTAATAAAATATCAATTCTTTTATTTTCTTGAGTGTTCTGTCTAATGTTGTAAAGTATTGGAGCTAATATTAAAGTTATAAAAGCATTCCATAATAAATATGTAGTTATTTCCATTTATTTAATTTAACTCCAAGGAATGTCAGGAGTAAACTCCATATTGTTATCCTATTATAGTTCTTCTGATTCATCCCTAGCTGCTCTATCTTGATAATCCTCTCTGCTTGTAACAAGAGTTACAAAGTCAGCTTTATTG
>TARA_R100000329_G_scaffold148034_1_pt1 | contig 20628 bp, 33 predicted proteins | sample TARA_R100000329 | Tara Oceans TARA_R100000329 (sample SAMEA2620783) | marine metagenome | biome: marine biome (ENVO:00000447); feature: surface water layer (ENVO:00002042); material: "saline water (ENVO:00002010), including plankton (ENVO:xxxxxxxx)" | depth 5 m | reverse complement strand
CCATCATACAAATCATCAGCCATCCATTCCATATCCCAATACATTTTACGCATTTTAAATTCAGGAATGTCTTTTAATTCATCAACACAGTATCTATCTATAATTGATACATCTGCTTCATAGGTTTGCATAAAACAATCTCTTGCTTTATACATATCATTAGGTGAATGAACATATACCTTTTTCAATAATTGACCTTGAAGATTGACCCAATTACCATTTTCATATTCAAATGGAAACCATAACTTAGCCTTTCTACCTTGAAAGGTATGGGTTACTTCATAACCATCTACTTCTGTTTCAATAGCGCGAATAAAGAAATATGGTCTAAAATTTTCGACCTTTGTTTCCACTCGATTATTTTCAGAGTCACGCCATCTTAAATTAATATTCTTATCATTGGTATAACAAATATCCATATTATTACTACTCCTTTTTAGTATCAAGATACCTTTTAAATCTAAAAGTATTATCTAGTAGGGTAAATAAACAACCTGCACAGGCATTATAATGAAGAACTCCCATGACTCTATCTTTGTCTCCACAAATATCACATTCTACATTTTTATATTCCATACTATCTCAACCTAACAAATGGTGCTTTTACTAACTTTCTATCAACGGCTAACATTAGTATTAGTGAATCATCACTAAATAATATATCAACTGTTCCAGCATTATTAAAGAATTTATGCACAGGTGCAGTAAATTCAACTGTTGATTCTTCTCCTTCTCCTGTAACTTCTTCAACTACGGTTTTGAATCCTTTGAAATCTTCATCAGAAGATATAGTAAATTCTTCTCCATAATCAAACTTATAAATCCCAGTTCCAACTATTTCACATGAATCAACTGCATCAAGCAAAATTTGAGAATCAACATTTATTCTAGTTGAAAAAGACGTTTTTCCTCCCCATGACTTGATTAAATCAAGTGGAGTCAATACATTAAATTCTGCTTCATGTTGATTAAAATTATTAATCATATTCATATGAGGATGATTAACTACTAAAGCCATTTTAGCAGTTTTACCTGCTCCGCGCATTGTAAGGTAATCTTTGAATTCAAGCGTTACATTATCTGAAAACTTCTTTAAATAAGTAATTAGAGTGTTACCTTCAATAGTGGCTGAACCATCCTCTATTCCCTCAACAGTTATATTAAGGGTTAAACACAATGTTTCATCTGAATTGTATATAGTTAGTGTATTACCTTTACAAACTAAGTAAAGATATTCACATAAGAACTTATTCTTTAAGCCACTACTGGTATAATATTTACCTTTTAATGTGCTAGTTTGGATTGCATTTGAAAGAATCTTGTTATCACAAGAAAACTTCAAAGATTTCCCTCCTGAAGTTCAGGAATACCAAACCATTCATTTTTACCATTAGTAGAAAATATAACCCATTTATTACCAACTAATTCAGGATTAGTTTTACTTGCTTGTAATTCAGCAACATATTGAGTTACACCACCCTTCTTTGTTTTGTTAATATGAATCATTTGAATAAACCTCGCTGGTGTTGATTTATGCCAATCAGGAACTTCACCGATAGGAACAGGATTAACAATATCTCCATATATAGGTTTCATATGAGTAATGATATATCTATCACACATTAAATCCATGAAGTTATCTAGTAACCTATTATAGATTCTATTTCTTACTTTCCAATCTAAAGGATTTACACGAATAGAATCGGTATCATGAATAATAGTTCCTTCACGCTTATTACTTTTAACTAAATGCGCTCTAAGAACATCACCGGATGCTTCATAGGCTTTATCTAAACCATCAAGAATAACGGCCTTAACATTACCTTCTTCTATTTCTTCTCTACAATATCTAATAAAAGAATTAGCATTATCAAAGGACGCTTCATGATTTTCTGTTCCATCAGCATTAAACTGTCTTGGAGTAAAGATTACAATATTAGGGTCACGATTATGGCATGAATCCCACGTAGGTTCAGAACCATTATCCCAATCTAATACCATTACTTTTAATCCTTGTTTAATTTCTTCTTCTGTTCTACAATCTAAAGCAATTCCAGTTTTACCCACTTTAGGGTCGCCAGTAATTGCACAATTGATATACGACCTATCTCTTGATATTCTATTTGATATTTGAGATAACATCTGTTCTTTTAATAAAGCATATTTACTTTTTTCATTTGCATTTTCATCTTTCTTTTCAGTATTCCAAGCCATTTTTATTCACCTTTCTATATTTATTCCATAATTCTATAAATTCATTTCTTTCTTTTTTAGTTTTAAATCGTTCTCTAAGGTATTTGCCAGAAGGCATATGAAACTTAGCCCAATAAGTTCCATCTTCATCATTTTGTTTCCAAGTAATAAATTCAATATCTCCTAAAAGAACGCTATATCTTTCTGTTTGATATAACATATTAATTTCTCCATTAAATAGGCGAGAGAATGAGATTGCCGATGGAGGTGAACACTCTTATCCCATTTTTAACTGTGTTAAAAACTCTCATGATTAATTTAATTAGAACCAATCAAAATCTTCTTCATCTGGATTATCGTATTCAACAACCGCACCACGACGATTAATTACATACAATCCTTGAAGATTGATTGATACATCTCCTAATGAACCATCTTCATTCTTTCCTTGACTAGTTCTTCCAACAACAAGAACATGACTTCCAATACCAAAATCAATATCAATTGACGGAGGAATCCATACAGTTGTTGAAGATGTTCCACCATCATTATAATCAAAATCTGCATTTAAGTCACTAAGATAAATAATCCTATTTCCATTCTTTGTAGGTTGAGGTCGAATATTAACTACATCACCATCACTAATAACCATCTTTTCATTCCACGGCTTATCCATAGATTGAATATGATATTGTCCTAAACCTAGTAAAGGACTCATATAGTTACCCATTGTTGAGGCTAAAGTATCTGAAATGTTAATAGTTGATTCATCAACCTTATATTCACATTCAGCAGATAATTCATCATTATACTCTAAACTCAATACTGTTTGAAAATCTTTATCAATTCCATAAATCATTCCCTTTTCATCATTTACCATACCATTGAAATGCAATAGTCGGAAAGTTTCCGGCTTGAAAGTTTGTGCGCTATTTCCACGAATACGGAACATATAGTGCTTAGGTTGTCCACTAACTGAACCAACAAAATGACCTGTTAATTGCCAATTATCTTTAGGTAGTGGCCTTCCATAATTAGGATTAGCAGAACCATTCCAACCTGTTTTTTGAGTATTAAGTGGAATAACCCATTTTCCTTCATCAACCTCTCTAGCAATTCCGGGCAACTTTTCTACATCTTTTACCTTTTCTTCACCATCATGTTTTGCAGATAATTGATAACCTTCACCGTTTGAAACGGCAATTGCTACCATTCCTACTTCATAAGTAGTTTGTGGGTCACGTTGATATTGAGCAACTGCTTTATTTGCAGAAAGGTCACTAAAGTTCTTAGCATCTTCCATAGCAACAAAGAATCCAAATATCTTCTTTGGGCCATTATCATTATCATTCATAGCATTATTGTTATTATTGTTATCAGGGTTTTCCTGACGCTTCTTTTGTTGAACAAACCATTGATTGAAAAGCCCTAATGCGAGTCGTGGAGATTCAGATACATTAATCTGATTCTGGCTACAAATCTCATCAAACCTTTCTTTTGTTTGTTCAACAGACCAATTAATAACATCGGCTGCTTTCTTTATGTTTTCCATTATTTCTTCTTCATTCATTTCTTTCACCTTTATTTTTATTTCTTTCACTTCATTTGTGCTATCATCCACGATGCTAAAACTCTTGGAGTTACAGTTTCACTTCTCCATTCAGTTTCGCCTATAATACGAAGCATTTTATATTTTACACTCGCATCAAATTTACCATTTATAATTACATCGTGAAGGCCATTACAAATGATTTTCATAGTTTTTCCATTATAGATTTCTGCGTATAATTTTTCTAAAGCATCATCTAATTTATTATCAATTACAAATTCAATTATTTGTTGATAATCAGTTAGGGATTTAGTCATTTGAACCGATAAAGTCGTATTTGAATTTATTGCGGCTTGTAATTCAACTATTGCCCTACGAATATCACCACCGAACCCACCTATAAAGGTTTGCAGATTCTCAATGGGTGGAATTGGCTTATTTTCCTCTTCAAGGATTAGTTTCAATACATTTAGGATAGAATCGTTAGAAACCGTCCCAAAGTAATAATTTGCACATCTTGATTGAAGGGGATAGACAATCTTAGACCTATCGTTCGATGTGAACACAAAACGAACATGGTCTGAATATCGCTCCATTATCCTTTTCAATGCATTCTGAGCGTCATTAGTCATATTCTCCATCTCATCCAATAAGATGATTTTAAATGGAACATCACCAATAGTTCCGCTTTGTGCAATATCTTTAATTTTTCCTCTAATTACATCTAACTTCCTATCATCACTCGCATTGATTTCAAAGAAATTAGATTGCATATTTTCTCCTAATATCTCATATCCTAAAACATATGCCGTTGCAGTTTTTCCTGTTCCGGCAGGACCGTATAATAATAAATTAGGCATATCTTTTAGAAGCACCCAATTTTCTGCATCCATTTTAAAATTCTCTTGTCCAACAATTTGACTTAATTTTGTTGGTCTATACTTTTCTGTCCATAACATTATTTCACCTCTTGTTCATATTTTTTAATATCTATTTTCCATGCTGCATTTCTTTTATTTACATTTTCAATATAATTCAAAGAAGACAAATATCTTCCTGTTGCATAAGCCGTAGGCATATTTCTCATATGAAATGTAAGATGCGCCCCAGTCATTTTAAAATAATCTTCGGCATTGTCTTTAGCCATCCAAAGAATATCTTTAGACCTAAAGGGTTCATTTCCATATATTAAATACCATAAATTTAAACCGTAATCAATATACTTTTTATGTTGTGGTTTAATTACCTGTCTTGTTTTACTCTTCATTTTTATTCACCTTTTGTATAACTATTTTCATTATTTGTTGATATTCATATTCTAATTGTTCTTTCAATATTTTTGGGTTTAGGCCCTTTGGGTTCATTAATCTTTTGATTCTATCCCTTTCTCTTCTTTTTTGCTTTTGTAATAAAGACCTTTCTTTCTTTGGAATAACTCTATCTCTTTGAAATATCAATCCTTTTTCATAAAGTTTACGCCTAGCGTGACTAATCATTGGCGGCTTAACTCCTAAAGTTTCGGCTATTTCAGAGACAGTCAATATCGAATGATTTTCAATTATATATTGTTGATTTTCTTTCAACCAAAGATTGAATGCGTGATTTCTTTTTCTTCCATCCTTTCTTTTCAAAGAAGAATATATTTTCAAAATTCTATTTGACCATGCTTCAAACCTTTCTCTTGCCTTTTCAAGACAAAGGGAATCCTCTTCGTGTCTTTTATAAACTCTGTTAAATTTATAAGATTCAACATAGTAATTATCACCAGTTTCTATTAACACACAAAGTTCATTAAAGGTTTCTTCATCTAATTTTAAGGCTACCGTTTGCCACACACGACTAATTGTAGTGCTAGAAAACTTCGATGTTTTTTTAAACAACCTAAGTATTTCTTTTTGACTACTATAACTAGCACCAAAAATGGCTAGAAATTCTCTTTGATATTGACTAACCATCATAACCACTCTGTTAAACTACTTCTTCCTTTAGGAATTACCCTATCAGTTTTTTTCTTTCTTTTCTTTTCACCGAGTCCTAATAATCTACACTCGGCATTATTTAATTTTGTTTTAGCCCATTCTGAAACTAAGTCATCTTTTACTAAATCACGAAGTAAGTATTCTTCATGGGACTTTAATTTAAGCCTTCTACATAAACCCGGAATCTTAGAGTAAGTTCCTCTTTTTGGAAATTGAGGTCTATTAAAATCTCTACCATCATATAAGTATGCTAACATCTCATAGAAATATTTCATAGGTAATCTTCTTCTTACTCTAGCATCAACATAAATTAATCTATTTGGGTGAATATTTTCATTCAACCAAGACATAATTTGTGTATCTGATGGTTTGTTTACCTTTAGTTTATGTGCTACCTTATCTCTATCTGTTTCTCTTAGATATTCCATTACGATACCAAATATCGCATCTTCTAATAAATACGGTTCTGAACTTCTAGGAGCAAGAACTTTTATTTCTTCTCTTAAATGATTCTTAGAACCTACCCTTTTTATTTTACAAAGGGCTTTAATTTCTGATGGTATATCTTTTTCATTATGGCAAGTCAATACTAAAGGACCGGAATAATCTATTATTAACGATTTAATTAAATCAATATTTGCCTTGTAATGAATATCCTCAATAATTATCCCCTCATCGGTGAGAGAATAAATATCTAATTCAGGCATTAGATTAGCAAAATATCTATTTGCATCAGGTAACATATCAATAGCAGTTGTAGATTTACCCGTTCCTGCTTTTCCAACTAAAATTATAGGTTGAGTTTCTTGTGCGATAGTTAAAAATCCCATCAAATAACGCCCTTAATTTCTAAAATTCTTTCTAACCCTTCTTGAGTTAAATGTTGACCATTTTCATACAAATTGAAAATTTCTTTAAATGGTTGCCAATTACCTTTAGCATCCGGTAAATCAGGAACTAATTGTATTGTCCTATAAATATTAGTAGCACCACTAACTCTTAGTATAGGTAAAGGTCTAGCCTTATGTTCGTAACTTCGATATTGGGATTGAATATCATATTGAGCAAAAGTTCTTTCTAAAGCCAAAAGGAAATCTGAACTTCCTCTGAAGTTTAATCGTAAGCGAACTTTATATCCCGTTCTTAATCTATTATCTCTTGATACATGAATTTCAGGCTTAGGTAAACTTAGTAAGATACCTTCTAATTGTTCTTTAGTAAACATATTAATCACCTCTAATTATAAATGCTAACAATACACAAATTGTGCAGATATTTACAATATTCACCATCATCAAAATTCTATTACTTTTATTTATCATTACTAACAACTCCTTTAATAAATCATTCGTTTCGTCCATCATTCCCATCTTTGTCCATCCCCTGTTCAATATCAACTAATGTTGCTCGACGCGAGAGGTTATTAAACATACTCATGATTTCTTCTACCTCTTTTTGTGTTTCATCCCATACCTTTTCATCAGTATATTCAAATCTAATTGTTATATATTTACTATATTTCATTTTAATCCATCCATATATTTAGCGTTTTCTGCCCAATAACCTCGACCTGCATCAGGAGGCAATTGTAAAAAATACCAATGAGCAGGTTTTAATGTCTTATGATTATTTTCTTCTGCGTTTTCCTTAGCATACCAAGCAAGTTCAGTAATTAAATCAGTAATATGTTCATGAACAAATTTAACTAAGTCACGACTTACAGGCATATTAGTTTCTTCACGAATTAACTTTGCTATTGGTATCTTAAGCCCAGAAATACTCTTTTCTCTCTTAGGTTTTTCAGGAATAATTAAATCCCCATCTTTAAAATAAGGAACCATATGTGCGGCCATTTGCATATATCTTCCTCTAGTTTCAGAAACCTTTTTCATAAAGGCAATACCTTCATCAATCTTTATACAAGTATATGGTTCATTATCAATTATAGTAAAATCATCTATCTCTATCATTAAGCATACCTCCTAACCATTTCTTCGTATGTATCAATATCCGCAACAGGTTTATCATTACGAATTCTTTTACATCTAGGGAATCTTAAAGCATAAGTTTCATCTTCATTTTTAGTTACTACATCTCCTGTAACTTCAAGAACAACGCGAGGTAAAAATAAATATGTATCCTTTTCAGAGGATATAATTATCTTACGAAGTTCGTTAGTTAATCTAAATAAATCTGTATCAGAAAAACCTGTTCCAACGGAACCTATCTGAATAAATTCATTTTCGTGTTTAACTGATATATCAAAAGAACCAAATACATTTGCTCTTTTACCATCACCATATCTAGCACCAGTAATAACCACATCTAATTCAATTAATGGTGGCTTATATTTAATCCAATCTTTAGACCTTTTTCCCGGTTGATATAATGCATCAGTTGGTTTAATAATGATTCCTTCAAAACCATCTTGAATTGCTGAATGATAAAAACCCATAACTCCCATTTCATCTGTATTTTCACTCCAAATCCTATGAGTTGGAAAGGGACCGTTGTTGTAGTCCCACTTACTTAATCTGTTATATAATGTTTCATCCATAAAAGATTCACCATCCATTTGTAACATATCAAATATAACAAACTTAACTGGACATTTTTGAACTGCATCCATCTTATCTTTTGAATGAACTCTAGTGCCTAACTTTTGATGCTTTTCAGGAGTCCCATCTTCTTTAATAGGATAAATCTCTCCATCAACAATAAATTCATTTGGTAGATTTGATTCAAGAATTTGTTGAACAATATCAGGAAATTGGTCAGTAGCATCTTTACCTTTACGATTAAAAATAATTACTCTATCGTTCTTTCTATGAACTTGATACCTATTACCATCATACTTATATTCTACAACATAATTATTATTAGGCCACTTATCTTTAGGTAAGGCTTTTGCTAACATAGGTTTAATAAAATTACCAAAGCCTAATGTGTTTGGAACTTCTATATTATTCTCATAAAATGAAATAACTTCATCAATAGGTAAAGCACGAATATCTACTTCCATCTTCTTAAGGTCTTTATTATAATATTCAGAAACGGCCTTCACTAAATTTTTATTCTGAAAACCATTACGAGGTTTTCTTAACCAATACCGAATAAACCATTTCTTTTCTAGGCTATTCATCTTATTGAACATCTCTTCAAACAATCTAAAAACATCACCATCAGAACGACTACAATCTAGAGTTAAAATACGAAGTAATTGATTTAAACTAATCCCACTTTCTCCTTCCATATAACCATCAAAATTATGAACTCCATCAGCCAAATCACCATACATAGATGAAAAGGTTTCTATTTCATCTTCATATACACCATAAGCATTAGCAACCCATTTTACTGCTTTCTTCTTAGCGATATTATTTGGTTCAAGGTCTAGATTTAAAATCTTCACTAGAACTGTTTTATTGTTAGATTTATCAAATGCTTCTTGAAAGAGTTTAACTTTAAATGTTGGAGCAACAGTTTCTATACTTTCATTAAACTGTGCAAATTCATATAAAGTATTCATTCTTCTTCATCTCCAAACATTTCTTCAAACTGTTTAATTGTATTTACATACATTTTACTTAGAAATTGTGTTGTTTTATACATCTCATCAAGTAGTTCTTTACCTCCAGAGCCTAATGACTGTGATACACCCACTAAACCAACCATAGCAATAAAAGCCTTTAAATGTGCTAGTGTAATATTCATAGAGTTTATTACCTGCTTTCTATGTTCACGGTCGTCATTAATTCTAAACATAGATTTTAGAGTTTCTATATTATTTAGCCACACAAGTTCTTTAACTTTATCACTTTCATCAGAACCATATACATCATCATATGTTGCATCTGCACCTAGATATAAACCACTACAAAAATTATCTATCAATTCATCTGGCAAATCTCCCTTCATTTTTTCTTGTAATGTATGTAATATATCATCTACTTTGTGCATTTGTTCTTTCTTATGTTTATTCATTACTGATACCTCCCTAGTATTAAATCTGCAAAAGCAATATCAACATGATGTGGCATTACTTTTGAATATCTTTTATCTCTTTCTAATGCCAAAGAAACTAGATTGCCTAGCCTTTGCATTAATATCTCACTTCTCTCTTGAAATTGTTCAATTGATTCAGGAGATAATGTCTTTCCTTTTGTTTGTTCTTTTAATGTTCTTTTTGATTCTTGATAACTTACCATTTTAATCACCTCTTGAAAATAAACAGGTTGAACTGCCGTCCTACGCATCTAGAATCCTAGACGCTTAGAGTAGCAGTTGAACCGGACTATTTTCACTCTATCATTTCACCTCTAATGAATTTATTTACTTCATTAAAGGTAAAGAAATACCTCGGTATCTCTAATTCGTCCAATCTATTTACAACCCAACAAGCCCCACCTAAACTACTTATTTGGACTATTTCATAAGTAGCCTTTCCTTTTTGAATTACTTCTTTAGTTCCTATTTCAGGAGTTAATCCATAAATTCTAGTTAATTCTTTAGCGATACTATCCATATTTTCTGCTACATATTTAATTATATGAGTTCTTTGAATAGGAACCTTTGCATCTACTTTAACTTTAATTTTTCCAGTCCAATCACAAACTTTACATTTGTTTGCATCACATATTGGACATTTTATTTCTGCCGGTAAAGGTGCTGGAAATCTTACAGTTACAGTTTTTTTCATGGGTTTGCCTCCATATATTCTATAACCACTTCATCTATTTCTTTGTCTGGACCCTTTGGTTCTTTATTGCCCCAAATGAGCCGGTAAAGCCATTTCATTTTCACCACCAATAATTGCTACTTCTGTTGTTAAGACCATTAATGCAATTGAAACTGCTGAACGGAAACTACTCTTAGTAACTTTTACAGGGTCAATGATGCCTCGTTCAAGAAGGTTTACGTCGTTTTCAATCTTAAGCGCATCAAAACCCATACCATGCATATTAGATACATCACTGTAAGTTAAATCTACTCCTGCATTTCTAGCAATTTGGAAATATGGTTCATGGAAAATTCTACTCATTAAAACATTAAAATCATTTTCTTCCATTTGTGTTGAAGCATCAATTAATGCTTTTCCTCCACCAACAACATATCCTTGTTCTCTAGCGGCTTGTGTAGCATTTAAAGCATCATCTAACCTTTCTTTCTTTTCTTTTAATTCAATTTCAGTTGGTGCGCCTACTGTAATTCTAGCAATTCCACCACGAAGTTTAGCAATACGTTTCTTTAATCTACTAGCAAGATATTTATCATCAGTGCTATTAAATTTAACTTCAAGTGCAATCGCTCTATCTGAAACTCTCTTATCAGTTTCATCATCACCATCTACTGTAATAATAGTTCTATCTTTATTAATGATAGCCTTTGAAGCCATACCTAGAACTAAATCATCATTCTTAGAAATATCTTCACCAGAATCTACATCAATAACTTTACCGCCAACAATAGAAGATATATCATTCATCTCATCAATCATAGCATCACCAAAACTAGGTGCTTTAATAATACAACAATCAATAGTTTTTCTAAGAATATTAACAATAATATTAGCCAATGCTGAACCTGTAACATCTCGCGCCATAATTAATAGTGGTCGCTTATGAGTATTACAATGTTCTAAATATGGAAGAATATCTTGAAAGTTCTTAATATCCTCATTAGTCATTAATATATACGGATTGTCCAAAACACATGAACCATCATCTTGATTAATCATAGTATGGCTAACCATACCTCTATCAATCTCATAGCCATTTACAATCTCAATACTAGTTTCATTTGTTGTTCCTTCTTGAACAGAAATAACACATTGTTCACCTGCTAGAGAAATTACTTCAGAAATTAACCCACCTAACTCTTCATCATTGTTAGATGCAATTGTGGCAATTTGCTCAATTTTTTCTTGATTATCAACAGGTTCGGCCATAGTATCGAGAACCGCACAAATAGAATCAGTATATTCTAAAATACTCTTTCTAAACTCTGCTAGATTTTCAATAGTTTCTTGATTAAAATAATCACATAATGCCTGTGCTAATACACAAGCGGTAGTAGTTCCATCACCTGTATTTGATTGAGCCTCTGATGCAACATTTTGAATCAATTCGATTCCCATTTGAATAAAAGGGTCATCAGAAGATACAAATTTAGCAATTGTTACACCATCATTAATAACAGTTGGTTTAGGATATGTTTGTAATACAACAGTTTTAGCCTGTGGACCCAATGTTGGTTTTACTGCATCGGCAACAAGATTAACTCCTGCTAATATCTTTTCTTTCGCTTCATCATTAAATAATACTTTACTCAAAATTTCCCCCCCTTTCCTGTTTCAAAATAAATTTGTGAAATATCTATAATCAGATACTTCATATATGGAACTGCTGCTTTATCATTAAAGACAACAAATTTACCATCATATTTCCCATCAGGAGAAGATATTACTCTTCCTGTTTGGGAATCTGTTGTAATTAATCCAGAAATGCTTGTTTCATCACGCTTCTCAATAATTACCCAATTGTTACAATCTAATACTCTCATTAGAATACCTCCCTTTTTCCACACGTATCACAACGTAAAACTACCATTGTTTTTCTAGATTTGTTATTTACATTTTTTTGTTCTGCAATAACCATTCTACCATTACTACAATCTAAACACTTAACGCCCGTCATTTATAATACTCTCCAATGTTTCTCTTACAACATACCTAGCAATATGAGGCCCATGACCTCTTTTTAAACCATTAACATATCTTTGTAGTTTATTCAAAACTATTTCTAATTTTTCTGAATCATTCATTCCTCTTCACCTACCGTAAACTCTAATTCTAATACAGAATATCTATACTCTTCTTCCGCAGCCAACAATTGATGGATTAAAAATGTATGCCTTGAAAGAAGGTTTTCAAATTCAGATTCAAATAGTTCTAATTCTTCTTTAGCCTCCTTAACATACTTTTCTGCTCTGTTTACATCCTTTTGAGTAGTCATTCTTCTTCACCAACATAAGCCATTCTTTCTTCATAAAAGATAAAATTTTGTAATGTTTTATCATCTTGCATCCAAAGCATCCTTTGTCTATCACCAAGAACAATTGCAGATTCCATCAATAGTTTCCAAGAATTAATAGTCCTTCTATCAGTTCCACTAAAATAAGCAGTTCCAAACGGATGAGTATGAATCCAACATTTAATCGGCAATTTCATTTGTTTCAATTGTTCTTCTTGATTCTCAAAAGAAACGAATCCCGGAGTCCCATAACTGATAAATAATTTCTCATTAGAATCAATTACTACTTGAACTTCTCTATCAATATCAAAAGCCTTTAGGCTCATAGCAAAAATTTCATCCAGAAATGCTGATGAAAGATACCCTGCAAATATTTTATATCCATAGTTATCTATTTTCCATTCATCATAATCTTCTCCTTTATGATTTTGCCATATTTCAAACAAACTTGTTATTCTTTCTTTCCAATCTTCTATCTTTATTTCACTACCATCTACCATTTTAATCACCTATACATTTATCATTTTAAATTCATTCACTTCTTCATTATTAAACCATCTTTGAATCCATTGTGCGCCCATACCTGCAATTGCTACATGGGTAAAATGAATCCCTTCTTTTTCTCCATTCCAATCACCTTGGCAGGAAAAAGAACCTTCTGGCCCCTTTAATAAAGTATCAATCTTATTCTTATCAATGTCGTAACTAACTAACGCCCCATTTCTACCTTGAGAACGTAAATCAAGCCACTTTACATTTGAATTGTAAAGCATTTTACGCACATCTAAATTATCTGCACAACAAACTACCAATTCAAATCCTTTTACTTGATTTTCCATCAATACCCGATATGGTTGAGGTTTAACACCTTCACATTTATTAGCCATCACTTCGGCCTTATTCATATCTAATTGTCCAATATTAAAATTTTGGTATGTTAAATTCTTTCCTTCTACAATATCAGGGTCATACACCGTAATATCGTATAACTTCGTTCTATGCAATAGTGGTATTAGAAAACTTCCAATTCCACCTGCTCCTATAATCATTATTTTTCTTTTCATTTTTATTCCTCCCTATCAAATCTTATTCCATTAACAAAATCATCTACTGTTATCATTTGTAATAGTTCTCTCTTTGCTTTACCTTTTACTGTAAAACCTAAATCCCTTAGAAGTTCATTAGTATTATTTCTCGTAGAAACTGATGTTGTTTCTGTAACTTCTGCTATTCTTACTAAGGAAAAGTTTCTATGTAATATAGTTCTAGTTACATTCAACACTGTTGCAAAAAATGTTTTAGTTATTGGTTTTGGTTTAGCATAATAAATGCCTTCGACGTATTTACCAATAATGTGAGCAGTTTTAAGAAACTCAAAATCATTAGGACATAATTTACTAACCAATAAATCTATTTCTTGAGGCACATTTTTTTGTGCAATAACATGAGGATTTCTAAAAAATCGTGCTACGATTCTTACCTGCTTAAATAAACTTCTTTCACTAATATCTAACTTCTTAGCAGTTTGTTTAATAGTTATTGGTCTTCCTAACTCTTTTAGTGTAAAGAATGTTAAAGCACCTGCTCTAACTTCATAGGGTGTTCTTTTGAATAACCCAACACTATGCGCCCTTCTACAATATTCTACAAGAGTTTCTTGTGATAAAGGTGTAAAATTTCCATCAGTCATTTCAGTTAAAGCCATCTTAGAATACTTAATATTTATTTCTAAGGATTGGTGTTTTTTATGGCCGTGAAATTTTTCTGCTCTTTTAAGACGATAACCTATTCCTTCTTTTGCATTTATGGGTGCAGAACCTAATTGACCTTTATCAGGAGAATGAATAGTTTCACCCGCCTTATTTAAACTATATGTTGTTTCTTCAAGTATAATTGATTCTGCTACTAATCCACAAGTATTACAAACAAATGACCCTAATCGGTCATCAAGAGTATATTCTCTTTCTCCACATTCAAGACACGGTTCTCGCATTAATAAATCCCTCCAAATTATTCCAATCTAATCTACATTCATTCTGTCCACTAACATGATATTTTTCAATATAGCGTTTAATAGTATTTACCATAGCAACAGTCATTTCGTCATTTAATAATGCTAATGCTCTAGCACAGAATTGGTCACCAACAGAAGAATGTCTAGTCATATTATCAATACAAATAGGCCCATGAAGGGCTAATTTAGGTTTTAATCCATGTCCTCCTTCATTGTGCTTAACAATAAATGTTGAAACCATTTGAATATCACTTTTATATTCAGCATCAGAAAGAACCCAATCTGCTAATTTACCTCTAACTATCATATATGTTCTTTCTGCCTTTTCAATAATTCTAATTCTATTAGGATTAGAGCGTTGCATGGCTTCCATTAGTTCCTTTGCTCTTTCTTCAACAATATGTTGAGTTCTATTTTGTTCTAAAAATGCAACCATTAGTTTTTGTTGTGTTTCTGTTGGTTTTTTACCCATTAATTTTACCCATAACTTTTTCGGTGAAAGATGTTTCCATGAACCACCTTTCTTTTCTTTCCAATAAAAGTTCATATATACATCTAAATCTTTAATAGAAATTGGAGCCCAAATTCCATCAGATATTTCAATTGCTAATTGATTTTCACCAACCATTTCTACTCTAAATCTACAATCAACCTTTTCTCGTTCTTTATACCAATGAAAAGGTGCGCGATTTTCTAATGCATAAGAAACATTCTCTGGTAAAATTAAGTTTCTTTCTAAGTAATTATATAATTCTATTGAGTCATTAGTAAAACATGACCTATAAATAGTTCTTGCTAAACTACGTAATAGATTTTCCTTAGATGTAACTTTACCATTAATACCATATCTAGTTCCTTTTTTGTAGAAAAGAATAGGAAGTCCTTCACCACTAATAGATGAAGAACCAATAGTAACTACATAATTAAATTCTCTAGGCTTATCAATATCATATGAGTATCTACTTCTTCGCTTTCTAGTATTAAGCACATTATTTAAAAATTCATAAATTGCTTGAATTGTTGGTTCATGTGCCTGTCTAAAATTGCTAGGATTTAAAGTAACACGTTGTTCATAGATTTCATCTGATGAACTTTCATTTTTAACTGTAATTCTTGTTTTATATTTAACTTGCGCTCTATCTGTCGCTTCTCTTATATTTATTTCATATGCATATACCATTTACATCACATAATCCTTATCTTTAAAATTCTTTTTGCACTTATGGTGCATTTCTTGTTTTTGTTCTTCTGGTGTTAATAACTGATGACCACATATTCTACATCTAGTAGCAATTCTTCTATTATAATTAAATTTACTATCCACATAATCGGGGTCATGTTCGGTCATAATATCACTCTTCTTCATTGTTAATTTCTTCATATATACTATACTCTCTAATTAATTGATATTTACCATCTAAATATCCATATTTTCTGCGAGTAATAGTTTTGAAATCAGTTTCCATTAGCCCCATCATGATAGCATACATAATTACCATATTAAAGGGTTCTTTTTTTATTGAAGTCCAAGACCATTTTTGTCCTTGTATTGATAATGGTTTTTCACTATTCCATTTTATTCTCATAGCCTTTATTACTTCACTTTTATAAAAATTCTTTAATATCCAATCTGGATTTGCCTGTCCATCTACTATCTTAACCATCTACATCACCATTATTATTATAATATTCTAACATATTTTCTGTTTCTTTCTTTTTATTTTTCATCCACTGTGGATAACCCATAGCAATAGCATCATCAAGATGCCATAAAGCCTCAGTTATTTCTGAAACTACCATAAATATTCTATTTTTATCAGAATAATGTAATGTTTCTGCTTTATAAATAGTATTCATAATTTTTATCCAATGTTCAGGTTCAAAATAATGCTCCCATTCAAGAACTATTCTTTTACATTCATGAAAATCCTTAAAAATCATATTTCACAAACTCCACCTGCACACGCGGCTTCACCACTTAAATTAGTATTATCTTCTAATTCTTTTACAGATGTTAAATCAATAGTTTTTAAGTGGGAAGCCAATTCATTAAATTGTTTCAACCCAATATCTTCAAATGGTGCTTGAACATAAGTTCCACCATCATAAGGTAATACAGATAAACCGTTGTAATAATGACGATTCATCCATAACCATTCTCCAACCGGAGTCCATTCATCTTCTTTAATAGATATTGTAGCAGATACATTATGCGTATTCATACCATCAACGTGACCTCTTTGAACCCAACGGATTGAATATCTTTTAACACGCTCTAATAGGTCAAAAACATCCTCTGTTCTAACGATTGACCCCTTTGGTGCGCGTTGAGGTATGCTAATTTTGGCCTCTGTTTCCTTCTTAAAAAAATCATCTTCAACTAATTCAGGATGATTAGCCTTCAAGTAAGGATAAATCGCTTCACCCTTTCCAACACTAACTCTACGAATATAGTAATCATTATGATAAGCATGAATACCTGAAGAAGTCCCTAAAACTAGAGATGTTGTTCCAGCAGGTTTAATGCAAGTCATTCTCATAGAAGGATTAATTCCTATTTGTTTAGCAATAGTATCATTTGTTTTCCTTACTTCATAAGCGGCATTTTCAATATCTAATGTTTCTAGTTTATTAGCAGCAATACCTGTTATTGATACTCCTAATAGAGCATCCTTTTCGGTAGTTTTCTGCCAAATTTCTCGTAAATAATGAAAATCAGTATAACCTGCTTGAAGAGTTGCTAAAAATGCTCCAGCCTTTACTCGCTCTTCTAAATCATTTTGGTCTTTAACAGTAGCACCATTTACTTCAACTAAATTACAGAATTGATAAGGTCTTAATGCAATTTCACAACATGGGTTAGTTCCCCAATCTTTATCATTTGAAAAATATATTCCGGGTTCTCCAGAACCGCTATATCTTATTCTATTCCATAAATCTTTAAACTTATCTTTAGTAATTCTATGTCGTATAATTACGGCAGAATTATTTGCTCGTCCTCTTTGTGGATTTTCTTCCCACCATGAACCACTTTTACAAGAAATCATTTCACTATCATTTAATGAAAATAAACTAATTAATGCCGCACGACGAATACCACCTGCTAAAACTGCATCAGCAATATGGCACATAATATCATGAGTTTGAATAGTAGATAATCTTGAACCATCTTCTTTTTCAGAAAGAATGGATTCAATTTTAACTAAACATTCTCTTAATGGATTTGGACCCGGAGCGCGACCTCCAGAAGTTTTCAATAATGCTCCTTTAGGTCTAATATCAGAGTAATCAAATATAGGTCTAGATGTTCTAATTCCCATATAAGATTCCATTAAACATTTAACTGCATCAGCCCAACCTTCGATGGAATCTCCAATCAAATGTCTCCTTTGTCTTTCTTTATTTGGTTTCTTTATTTCAGGTAATTGTTCAACATGATGATGCTGAACAGAATAACCTACGCCTGTCCCTCCTAATAACAAAAACATTGTTTCTGAAAAAGATTCAATAGAATCTACTGGCAAATACGCACAATTATAAATTCTATTTGGAGCCATTTCAATAGGCTTTCCAGCAAATTGCATTGAACGCATTGATGGAAGAACTAACTTTGTTTTAACAAACTTTTCATATAATTGTTTAATTGCATCCTTCATTTCAGGATATTTCTTCATGTGCATTTCACAATTACGGTCTGTAATTTCCTCCCAAGTTTCTCTCCTTTCTTCATCAGGTAAATATTTTGCATATTTCATATGGACAATAATATCGCTTAAAATTTGTTTTTCTTTCATATTAACACTTCACTTGCTTTCTATATGGGAAATCTGATAAGATAGTGCATGAAGTTACCCATTCATTATCTTTAGTTTTACGAATGACCCATTCTTTTTCAACAAGCCATTTCCAATCAGAAAAAGATTCAAGTATATTTTGACCCTTTTCCTCTATTGCCTTTGATACAGAATTATATTTTTTCCCATCAATAATTACTTCTGTATATCCTTCAACTCCAATTATAGCCTTTTTACTAGTGGCTAGAACAAAAGGAGTTTCATAAAAATCCGGTTTTATACAAACCAAATTTTCTATTACCTTTACTTTATCTGATACAAACCATCCTAATTGGTCTTTTAATATCATATAAAAGGCTTCTTTGCCTATAAAATTGGCTAAATCTGCATTCACTTTTACACCTCCTTATTAGGGGATAGAATACTCTAGGCTAATTAAAGGTTGAATATCCTATCCCCCTTTTGGGGAATAACAGATTTATTTAGTTACAACCGCCAACGATTGCCGGTGCTAAATCAACATTTTCCACGCTATCCCAATTAATATGGGTAATTTCTTCGCGTGAAACTAGTTCATTATCAATAAATACCCAATGTGTAGGGTGTTCATTAATTTGGTCAATCGCTTCGCTTGCATCTACTATTAGTTCTGTATGTCCTGTTTCATTCATTATTCTTAATTTCATTGTGTATCACCTGTATCATGTGTCTCATTTGTTCTGTCGCCTGTCGGCATATTTTCTAGTTCTTTGGGGTCTATAAACGTATTCATGCTTTCTATTAGCCTTCCTGAAAGCACATTAATCGTCTTTTCATAGAACTTAATTAAATTTATATAATTTTGTTCATTTTGTCTCATTTCATCAATCTCTGTTACTAACACCCCAACGTGCTTCAAATAATTGTTACACTTGAGATTTGATGTTTCTAACTCCTTTTTTACGTTTTTCAATTCTTCTACTATTTCTTTCTTCTTCTTCATTTTATTCACCTCTTTCTTCAAGTAATCGTTCTATTTCTCTAGACGCTACCTGTAATGTAATGTTTTCATCTCCTTCATAACCTAAATGGCGCAAAAATCTTAATTGTTTTTCAGTAGCCGGTCTTTCTTCATTAGGATTGATTATAGTTCTGATTTTACCTAACTGTCTATCAGTTAAATCTTTACCGTTATTTAATCTATCTTTCATATCTCTAAGAAAACTTTGCTCCCAAGTATTTCCACCCATAGTTTCATCAAAAATAGGTAGATTATAGTAATCGCACATATCAGAAAACTGGTCTAAACTATTCTCATCTTGAATTGCTTGAGAAATTTCTAACTGTTTTTTCCTTTCCTGCATTCTTTCTTCTTGAATACGGGCGTTTTCTTGTGCAATACGGTCCCTTTCTGCTTGACCTTCTACCCATTTTCTTTTTTGTTCAGCAATTCTTTGGCGATTCTTTTCATCGGCCTCTTCTAATTGCTTTATTCTTTCCTCTTTTACTTTATCTTGACGTTCACATTCAGCAATATGATTCTGTAATAATACATAAAACATCTGTAAATCATTCCAAAGCCTATCATTTGGATAGCCGCGTGTATCAATTTGTCTTTTTGGATTATCAGGATGATTCCATCTCCAAACAATTGAAGCCATTTTATATCCTCTTTCACCAAACTTTCCTGTGGCTACCTTTTTTATTAGATTTTGAGGAACATTCATTCTTAATTCATTTGACCAAGTATATCCCTTTTGTCTTACATTAATACGAAGGTCATATTCTTTAACTGCATCAAACATCATTTCAAAAGTTTCACCTTGAAGGTTCCACCACCATTCTGCTTTCAATGATTTAACTCTGTTTTTAATCCATGCTTCAATCATTTCTTCTGTAATATGCTCTTCTTGAATACCTTGCTTACGCAATTCACGGATAATCATGTAAGATTCAATATGTTCTGAACCTACAATTTCCATATTACCGTTTTCAGTATTACAAATCTCAAAATGCCAAACAATTTCATGTCCACATAGACATTTCATTGGATGACTATTTGCATGAATAGCGGGTAATTGGGATAATG
>TARA_R100000329_G_scaffold25230_1_pt1 | contig 20653 bp, 31 predicted proteins | sample TARA_R100000329 | Tara Oceans TARA_R100000329 (sample SAMEA2620783) | marine metagenome | biome: marine biome (ENVO:00000447); feature: surface water layer (ENVO:00002042); material: "saline water (ENVO:00002010), including plankton (ENVO:xxxxxxxx)" | depth 5 m | reverse complement strand
TGGTATAACTTTAAAAATAAAGTTAGATTCAAAAGGTTAAGAACTTTAATAAATCTATCTAAATTAAATGGCAAACAGTTGGAAGAGTTACAAACCAAACAAACAGAAATAAAGAAAGCACCAGCAAGCAAAGCCCCCGCAAGAAAAGCAAGCTAAATCTTCAATAGTCAACCAACCCCAAGAAAGCCCCGCAATTATTAGCGGGGTTTTTCTTTACATAAAATATTTAATTCATCTTTAATTATAATTTTAACCTAATCGTAACCCCACCGAGGGCTAACGTAAGGGTGGCATGCATAAAAAAAGACTGTCACACATTCTACTACTATTTTTCAACTTTTTTGGATTTTGTTTTTGGATTGCTATATATGCACTTTTTCAGGTTCTTATATATATTTTTTTAATTACTCTTTTGGTGAATGTTGTTGAAAGGATAGAGAGATATTACCCCTGGCCTGTTTGAGACAGAACCAGGCTCTCACTATCCATTTCATTACTCTTTCGGAGCCATGCAGTCTTTGGATATGATTATAATGAATAAATTACAATCACGAGCAATCATCAGCTTCGGGTTATTCCCCTAGAGTCATCCGCAATTGCTTTCGAGTTGGATTGTGGCTTTGACTCACCCCTTATTGTGGCCACTTCATAAAACATATATGCAACAAGTTTCAAACCAAACCATATATGAGTGCCCTAATTTAGTATGATTTTTTTTATTGTGCAAATTGTTATTATATTATGATATGGATTTCAAAGAAGTCAAAGGTGTCAAACATTTTTTATATGATTCAGTTGCTGAGTTTAGGGTACACCATCCTGATGAGCCGCTGATTCAGGACTGGCGTTCAGGCAAAACCAATGATTGGGTGTTGACGGACGATGATAACGTGGTACAAATCCTTAAAATGTATGACATCAAGATTCAGGGGTCCAAAAGAATTACACAATGCATCAGGTGCGTGCTTGGAACATATCGTATTGACAATATGAATGCCAAGTTATTGGGCAGCGAGGGTATTGCACAAAACATTTACACGTTTTCACGCACATATAAAGCATTCAATGAATATCGCAAGGCAGGTCTCAAGCCAAAAGAATTTGTATTTGCCAGATATGTTGCTGAGGGTATGGAAATTACGCAGGCATACAAGAAAGTGTTCAAGAAATCAAAGAGTAGTGAGCATATTGCCAACTCAGCTAAACAATTAATGAAGAAAGATGAGGTTAAAAAGATGGTTAAAGAAGAAATAAAGAAAGTTTTGCAGGATGAAGGCATCACGCCTGACTGGATATTGTCCAGATATAAAGATATTGCAGAGCTGGCGGAAAAAGACGCAGACAAATTGCGGTCATTGGAGTCGCTATCAAAGATTGCAGGTCTGTTTAACACCGATACAAAGCAAGAACAGCTTACAGTATGGGCTGGTTTTAGTGAAGAACAGATGGAGGCACTCAAGAGTGGAGAAAAAACAGAGCTCATTGCACACAAAGAAGAGTAAAGTCATGCAAGAACAGGATTTGTGCCCTGTATGCGACTTTAATTTGTATTTTAACTCTAAATATACGCAAAGAATTGGTGTTTTGAACGGAACCAAGGACGTTATTGGCTGGATATGCCCAGAATGTGCCAGTGAGTTTGATAAAAACAATAATATTTTGTATATTTATGGCGAGGATTCAATACAAGGAGACGCATAAACATGCACATTAGGGGACATCTAACACCATTTTCGCAATCGCTTGCTAATCAAGGCATGCAACAGACAAATCAAAACATAAATCAAGCACCTTTGCAGAATTATACAAATTTTGTTGGAGGACAAATGGATTTAGGTATGCAACCTTTTGAATCGAATTTAACAAACCCTGATAATGATGTTATGTCTGAAGCACCTTTTTTTGATTTTTCAACTGGTGAAGGTGTTATGCCAGAAAATGAAGGGCTTCCAATATATACTCCTGATTATGGTGGAGGCAGCTCTACGACAACATTGACTGGTGATGCATTAGATGCATATAATCAGTTAATTTCGTCTATGGCTAGCAGCGGATTGATAGATAATTTTACATATGACTGGCAATCGCTTCAAAATACTTTTATTGATTTAATAAATCAAGAAGGCAATACTCCTCAATCTGTAAGTGAAAGTTTATATTCTTTATTTTTAGATGATTATAATGCACCACCTACAAATGTTGATATCGATACAGGTACAGATACATCAAATAATGAATTTATTATGGAACCTATATTTGGAAATTTTCAAGATATAGTTCCAGGTAATTTTGATACAGGTTTTTTACCAGCCCCTGAAACACCTGCTCCTAATTTTGATTTTAATAATGACGGTATAATAAATGCACTAGATTTGCAGGCTGCTGCTAGCACAGGCATAGGCAATACATCAAATGCAGGATTTCTTTCAAATTTAGCACAAACTATAAATCCAGTCCAATCCTCAGCACCACAATTTACAGGTGGTGGAGGACAAGGCGGTCAGGCCGCAAGGCGATTATATTTTCCTGGAACATCAGGTGGCTTTGCATCAGTTGGTACAGGCATTGGCGGAGGCGGAACAACATTAGATGATTTACTTAGGAGAATGAGATAGTGGCAAAAACTTTACAAGAAGAATTAATGAGCGGTGATGCAAACATAGAAGAATTAGGTGCAACTACAAATATATTAAGTGCATTATTGAGAGCAGGAAAAGGAATATCTCAAGGGTTGTCTAAATTAAGAACTCCTGTAAATTTATTGCCTGAATCTGCTCAAAAAATAGCTGTACCAACATTAAAAGGTGCAGCAAATATAGAAGAAAGAATTTTGGGAAAAGCATTAACATCTTTAACTCCAGTGTTAAGAAATTATAAAACTACAGGCTTTACTCCATTTAGAGCAACTATTCCAAAATATCTTGCTGGCAAACAAATTTCTGAAAATATTAGAGAAGGTCTAACAGACTCGAGCGAGTATCAATCATTTGGTCAAGGTGTTGTTGGGACAGGTAAAGAAGTTGCTGAAAATTATTTAAATTATATTAAAAATATAGGTTCTACTGTAGCATCTGATATAGGCTATTTGACAGCAAGCGAAGAACAAAAAAAACAAATAGAAAAAATAATACCTGACATTAACACAGAAAAAACAAAAACCAAAAAATTGTCAAATTCAGTTTTGAATAAGGTGGTAGGAACAATAAAGAAGTTTGAAAAAGGAGATAGAACTGAAAAACACAATAATCCAGGTGCAATTATTTACACACCAGGAAGCGTTGAGCTAGCAGATTCTTTGGGTATAAAAATAATAAAAGGTCAACCTTTTTTAGATAAAGATGGTAAATCTTACAGGACTGCTAAATTTGAATCAGAGAAAGATGGTGAAAAATTTTTAGAATCATTTGTTGAAAGAAATGCAAAAAAATATAATTATTTTGAAAGCGAAAAAGATGTAAAAAATTTTTATAGTAATTATACAGGACTACCTTTGGATAGTAATGTAGTTTTGAACTATACAAAAGATACTTTTGGCGATGAAGAAAAACCTAAATTAAAAAATAAACTTAAAATGAAAGTAAAAAAATTTTCAGGACAAAACTTTAATTTTTTTGACTAGGAGTAAATATGCCAAGATTTGGAAAAACATCAAAACGTAGATTAGCAACATGTCACGAAGACTTGCAAGAAATTTTAAATGAAGTCATTAAATACTTTGATTGTTCAGTATTATGTGGACATCGAGGCGAAGCAGACCAAAACAAAGCATATGAGTCTGGACATTCAAAAGTTAAATGGCCACATGGCCGCCATAACAAAAAACCATCTATTGCGGTAGATGTTGCACCTTATCCTATTGACTGGAAAGATAGAGAACGTATGACATACTTTGCGGGCATGGTTATGGGCATTGCCAAAGCAAAAGGTATTGGCCTTAGATGGGGTGGTGATTGGGACCAAGATACAGAAGTCAAGGATAATGGCTTTGATGACTTGCCGCATTTTGAACTTACAAACATTTAATGGCAAATCTAAATCTTAATGGCAACATATCTAAGAACGAAGAAGCTTTACATCTAGCTCATAAAAACCTAATAACATTCGGTAAACTTTTTTCACCACAAGATTTTCTTGCGTCTGCTACACCAGACTTTCATATCGATGTAGGAAAACTATTATTAGATAAAAATAAACAACAATTAGCATTGGTATTGCCACGTGACCATGCAAAATCTACGTTGGCTGCATGTGCAGTGTTGCATCGGTTTTTATTTGCAAGTAAAGATAGGCCTGAGTTTATTGCATGGGTTGGTGAAGCACAAGACCAGGCCAGAGATAATTTAAACTGGATTGCAAACCATATATATTCTAATCCTGCTATACATTACTACTTTGGTGATTTACAGGGAGATAAGTGGACCAAAGATGAATTTACTTTGAGTAATGGCTGCAGGATGATTGGCAAGGGTACATCACAAAGATTACGTGGTAAAAAACAATTATCATCAAGATATACAGGTATAATACTTGATGACTTTGAATCAGAGCTAAATACTAAAACACCTGATTCACGTAGACAAATTAAAGAATGGGTTACTGCAGCAGTATATCCAGCAATTGATTTTGATAAAAATGGTTTCTTGTGGTGCAATGGCACAATTGTACACTATGATGCATTTTTGAATGTGTTGGTAAGAAATAAACAAGAAGCAGAAAAAACAGGCGAAGAATATACTTGGGATGTGTATACACGTAAAGCTATCGAAGATGGCAAACCTATATGGCCTTCAAGATGGCCAATGAAAAAACTAGAAGAACGTAAACAGTTTTATATTGACTCAGGTACACCAGCAAAGTTCTATCAAGAGTATATGAACCAGGCCAAATCACCTGAAGACCAAATATTTAGTGAAGACGATATAAACGATGGACTGTACCAAGGCAATGCACGTTTTGATGAATCAGCAGACTCTTGGTATATACAGTTTGCAAATGGAGATAGAAAGTATGTTAATATTTACATTGGAGTGGACCCAGCTTCTACAATCACTAAGCGTAGCGATTATTCTGTTATTATGGTTCTTGGGGTTACATCTGATTATGATTATTACGTTATTGAATATTGGCGTAAAAGAGTTCTGCCCATGGAGTGTGCTGATGAAATATTTAAGATTGCGAAACAATACACGCCCATAAGACGTATTAATATTGAAACAATTGCATATCAAGAAATGTTACGTGACTACATAATGAAACGCAGTAAGTCTGAAGGATTGTTTTTGCCTGGTATAGAAAAAGGTATTAAGAACTATAACTCTAAAAAGAAAGATAGATTGTTTGAAGGTTTGCAGCCTATGTTCAAAGCTGGGGCTGTACATCTAAAAAAGCAACACCATGAATTTATTGATGAGCTTATTGATTTTCCAAAAGGTTCTCATGACGATATTATTGATGCATTCTATCTTGCAACACAGTTTGCTAAAGGTAATCCAAAAGCAGGCACAGCTAAAAAAGAATTGCAACGTGATGGTTCTTGGATAAAGCCTAGAAAGATGTATGATTGGATGACAGGGAGACGAATATGACGCATTTGTTTATAAACATAAATTATTCTTATATTATATACTATGATTAAAGAAGATTATAGGGCCAAAGAGATTAAAGAACTTTATGACCGATGGTCAAATGCAAGAGAAGACTGGGATACAGCTGCTCGTGAAGATATAGATTTCTATCTTGGAAATCATTTTAGTGAGGCAGAAGCAGAAGAACTTGCATCCAGAAATCAATCAGCAGTGCCTATGGATAGGTTATATTCTGCGATTGAGCAATTCAAAGCAATCATTACATCTAAGCCACCTAAGTTTACAGCGGTAGCTAGAGAAGATTCTGATTCTAAACTATCAAGTGTATGGAGAGTTATACTGGAATATATATGGGATAACTCTGATGGCAATGAGCAGTTTAAGCAAGCAGTTCATGATTATGCGGTAACAGGTCTTGGTTACTTCTATGCATACATTGATAAAGAAGCGGATTATGGTAGAGGTGAAATTAAGTTTAAACATCTTAATCCATTCAAAGTATATGTAGACCCAAACTCTAGGCACATGTATTTTGATGATGCTTCAGGTATTATGGTATCTCATATAATGAGTAAAATGCAATTATTGGATGCATACCCACAACTTGCACAGCCTTACGAAGAAGACAGTGATAAGATGTTGATTGACTATATAGATACAGAGAGCGATGAAGATTACCCGAGCCATCAAAATAGACGTACCATGGATTCATTCACCCCTGATGTGGTTAAGGATTATGATTACAAAAACTCATCAGAGAAATATAGACTTATGGAGTACTATACTAAGACACGTGTACCGTATTATAGATTATTGGATAAACGTGTAAACCAAGAACGTATAGTTGCTCAAGAACAATTTGAAAAATTATCACAAGATAAAGATTTTTTAAATGCAATAGACAAGGGCTTTATTGACTTTGTTGAAGTGCAGCAAACAAGAATTAGACAGGTACTTGTATTAGGACAGATTGTATTATCTGATTTAGTATTAGATACAGATATATATCCAGTTGTACCAGTACCAAACATATGGACCAACACTCCATATCCAATGAGTGATGTTAGAAAGAATAAAGATTTTCAAAGGTTCCTCAACAAAGTAGTATCTTTAATTACATCTCACGCACAAGCTAGCTCAGGATTAAAGCTTCTTATACCTCAGGGAAGTGTTCAAGATATTGAAGAACTAGAAAGAGATTGGGCAAACCCGAATGCCACCCTCGAATATGATGCTTCTTTTGGGGAACCACATTTTCCATCACCGCAACCATTATCGTCTTCAATCATGCAGTTGCCTGGATTGATTGAAAAGTATATTGATTTAAATATGGGTATTTTTGAAATGATGCAGGGTAACGCAGAAGTTGCACCTAGAACATCTTCAGCAACTATGATGATGGAGGATTTTGGACAAAGACGGTCTAAATCAAAATTAAGAGATATTGAAGGTTCTTTGAAACGTATTGGAAGAGTGGTATATAATCTATCTAAATCACATTACGATTTTCAAAAAACATTTAGAATTGCACAGCCTAACAACGACATAAACGAATACACAGTAAACAAACGTATGTATGATGACAAAACAAAAGAACTAATGACTATTGAAAATGATGTATCGGTAGGACAGTTTGATATACGTGTTATTGGTAATTCTACTATGCCATCAAACAAATGGGCTGAGTGGGAAATATATATGCAAGCATATCAGTCAGGGCTTATTGATAAAGTTGAAGCTCTTAAGAAAACAGATATATTCGACAAGGAGGGTGTATTGTCAAGAGCAGACCAAATACAACAATTACAGCAAGCATTGGCTGGTGCACAGAATCAAATTAAGAAAGTTTCAGGAGACTTACAGACTGCACATAGAGAAGCTATACAGGCACGAAAACGAACTGAAGTTGAAAAATTCAAAACAGAACTCAATCGTGACGCTGCAACTTCTAAAGCAGAAAGTAAGCTCACAATGGATAGACTAAAAGATGCGGTCAAACTCGAGTCAGAGAAATTACGAATAGGTAGTCAAGCTCAATTACGACAAGAGAAATCGCAAAAGGAGAAGAAGTAATGACAGACGCATATGAAAACGAGAATCTTCCACAGGAAGGTCAACCCGTTGATAATGTAGGGCAAGATGAAGGGCAAGCAACTGGTGAGAGTTCTAATGCTAACTGGGAAGAACAAGCTAAATACTTCCAGTCAGAAAAGGATAAGCTCGCAAGTGAAAATCAAAATCTTAAAAAATATGAAGCAATTGGGAATCTGTTACAACAACGACCAGATATTGCAAATACAATAACTGCAATGGTTCAAGGTGGTTCAGGTCAACCCGTAGGACCGCAACGTATTGAATTAGAGAAAGATGAGTTTGACCCATGGGAAGCCTATAATGACCCGAAATCTAAATCGTATAAGTTCAGACAGCAAGAACTGCAGGATAGCATTAGTGCCGCAGTACAAGAAAGGATGGCAGGAGTTGTGAAGCAACAAGGAGTACAACAGTTGAAAGCTAATTTAGCACAGCAAGGTTTGACTCCACAAGAAGTTGATTCATTCATGAACTTTGCTGCTAAGAATCCTGGAGAGTATGGCGTTGAAGGTGCAATCAAAATGTGGCGTGCTGTGATGAACGATGGCCAAGGAACAGTGAATCCAAATCCTAATCCACTTGACAATGTGAGACAAACACAGGCTACACCAACACCTGGAGGAATACTTCAAGGTGAGCAGCCTCAAGTCAAATCAGAGAAAGATGGAATATGGGATGCAATTGCTGCTTCTGGGAGCCGAAAGAATGTATTATAAATAAAATAACTAAGGAGAAAAACAATGCCTAATTATAATCAAGGGCCTGTAAATGCAATAAGTGGAATAACTCCTGGGAAGAATGTCGTTGATGGCGTAAATATGACCACCAGACGACTGTACGATTTCAGCGACAGGGTCGCAGAACTGTCACCAGAAGAATCTCCATTTTTTGTATACTTATCACAGGTCGCAAAGGTCCCAACATCTGATTCGCAATTCAGATACTTGGAAGATAGAACACAAATTGCGATGACTGACAGAAGTTTTCAGTTGGCTGCAGGTGCAACAATAGCTGCTCCAGGAGGACTTACATCAATATCTGTTGATGATGGAGCATCATCCCCATCGTCTATTGACTACTTAATCAAGGGAATGGTTTTGAGCATAAGACATGGAGCATCTGCAGAATCAAGTGCAGATGAGCTTGCTCAAGCAACTGTACGAATTGAATCTGTTTCTCATGGTTCATCTAGCTCAACATTATCAGTAAAAACTATTGAGTCAAGTGATGGCTCTACATTAGCTGCTGATGATAATGCTTTATTGACTGTTATTGGTACTGGATTTGGTGAAGGTACAGGAGCACCAGACGTATTTTCGCAAAAGCTTGATGATGGATTTGGATATACTCAAATCTTTAAAACAGCATGTGAAATGAGCAATACTGCTCTTGCTACAATTTATCGAGGATATGCTGATGAATGGGCAAGAATCTGGAACTTAAAGCTAAGAGAGCACAAAATTGATATCGAAAGAGCAATGCTTTTTGGCATGAAAGGTTCTCAAGGTGGTGTTCAGTATACTGATGGTATTACTGGTAGCATTGTAAAAAATGCTGCAGTAGAAGTAGGTGTTAGTAATCCAGTTACAGAAGGTAACGCAGCTTTATCTTACACAGAAAAAAAATCATTTATTAAATCATTTGAAGCAGCTCAAATGACTTACGATGCTTTGCTTGGTGATTTTGAAGTGATTTTTGACCCTGCAAGAGGTGGAGCAAGTTCTAAACTAGCTTTAGCTTCATTGCCTGTAATGTCACATTTCAATAAACTAGGAAGTGGTAGCTTTATTAATGGCAGTGTATCTGGACAGTCTAGGTATAACTTTGACAAAGCTGAAGGTGCATTTGGTCATAAAGTCTTAAAAATTGACACAATTCATGGTGACATGACATTGGTTAAAGAACCATTATTCAGAGCAAATTATTCTGGATACATGTGTTTAGTTGACTTAGACCACGTAGCTTACAGACCACTAGTTGGAAATGGTTACAACCGAGACACATCAATTACAACAAATGTGCAGCAAGCGGATGAAGATTTAAGAAAAGACCTAATCTTAACTGAGGCTGGTCTTGAAGTATCTCTTCCTGAAACTCACGCACTATTACACTTGGAGGGCGTATAATATGAGAAGTGATGTATTAAATGAAAATAGTAAAAGTTATGCACTTTCAAATGATGATGCAGCATTTAAACATACAAGCTATAGAGCTACTATTACAGTAGCTAATGGAGCAACTACAGGCAAAGAGTCCGCAATAGCAATGCCTGATAATTTTGTTCCTATAGCTGTTGCTTTAACAGTTGTAACTGCATCAACAAATGCTGTTAACTTTCTAGATGTTGGCTCAGACGCTGATACTGATGGATATGTTGATGGTGCGTCTATTGCAGTAAATAGTGCTGGATATAAAGGCGTAATTCCTTGTAATGGTGTTTTAGCTGTAGGAAATCCTACTGCTGGAGCTGTCATAGGAAGTCCTGATGAAGTCGAATGTGTTATAAGTGGAGACCCTGGTAGCGATACTGTTCTTCAATTTGACATTATTGGCTTTGAATGTTCATTAAACTAAACCAAAACAATAAGGTTTAATAGTCTTGTAGAACTATGGAGTGGGTCGTATAAAGGGCTCACTCCAAATCTACTAAAAATTTTATAACATTTAAATTGGAGATAATATGGCAACAACAATAAAAACTTTCATTGTAGATGCAGCCCCTGATAAAACTGAATCTGATGCACCTTATGACGCACTCGCAACATTTATGGGTAGTGAAGATGATTGTCAAGTTTCTGTGACTAGATTAAATGGTGACAGACTTTTTATTATAGCAACTAAAAATTCATAATGGCTAAGAAAAATTTTAAACCGCATATGATGTATAAAAATGGCAAAGCTGTAAAAGCTGATACCTATGAAAAACATATAGCATATGGTAAACAAGGTTATACTCATACAAAAAAACAGCAAGGTGGTTACATTAGTGGACCTTCACATGCTCAAGGAGGAGTGCCTATTGAGGTTGAAGGTGGAGAATATGTAATCAGAAAAAGTTCAGTCAATCCACAGACGGAGGCTGCTTTGGAATATATTAACAAATTTGGTAAATTACCAGTGCAGGATGCACGACAAAGAGGAGGAAAAAATGCCAAACGTAAAGAAAAATAGAAACGCAGGGGGAATGAAGTTTCCTTACACAAAAGAAGGAATAGCTCAAGCAAAGCAATATTCCATGCAATCTGGCGGAAAGGTTGAGTTAGATAAAATGGAAATGGGTGGAATGGTCAAAGAATATTTACATGGTGGAATGGTTCACAGTCCAATGATGTCACCAATGATGCAAGGCGGAATGTCTTACAAGAAAGGTGGCAAAGTAGAGATGGATAAAATGATGGGCGGTGGAAAAATACATTATGGTAAAAAGAAGATGCCTCATGGTGGTAAAGTCCATGGTAAGAAAAAAATGGGCGGTGGCGGAATGGTATACGGAAAGAAAAAGAAGTAATGGCAATATTCGTATACGATAATAATAAAGGGAAGGTTGTTGAAGTTGAGCACGCTCCTGTTAGATTAAATAATACAAAAGACCATGTCAATATGAGAACTACTTGGAGTAGTCAAACCAAGATAGAGTTTTCATCAAAGACAATGGCTCAAGATATAGCTGACAGGAGAAATGGCTAGTGGAAACATTTTCTAATCAAGTTGATGCGTTAACAGGATTTAGCACTACAGACAATGATGCGTTAAGTGATTGGTTGACTTCTGGTGCTCGTGAAATAATCAACATGATGCCCAGAGATTTAAAGAAAAAATGCACTACAGAAACCACATTAAATAATTCTGCTACAACCATGGATATGGATGGAGTGGGAGAAATTTTGTATGTAAATAGACTTTCTGCTGATACTGGAGGAAGCAGGATTCCATGTAGAGAAGTATCATCAATGTATGGAGAGTTGTCAAATGATGATAATAGTATTTATAAAGCAAGCGAAACAGACCCTGTATATTGGATTTTAAGCTCTGGAGATGCTGCAATACTAAATGTTATACCAACACCTACAGCAAATCAAACAGCAATTGTATATCATGTAGGTTACCCTACAATAGCTCATGGAGATGGAGCATCTGGTATTCCAAATTTTCCTGATGAATTAGAATATCTTGTAGTTTTATATGCTGCAATAAAAGCATTAGAGGCACGAGCAATACTTGAAGAAGACCCAGAACTATATTTACCATTAATACAAAATTTAAAACAAGATTATACGCAAGGATTACAACTTTCTGGAATAATTGCTTCACAAGGAGCTAAATAATGACAGTTAAAAATATTATTGAACAAGCAGAAAAAATGTTTGGAAGACAGCCAGAACAATATATGTTTCAATTAATTAATGATGCATTAAATGAAATTGCTGCAGAAAAACAACACAACACAAAAGAAAAAATAGTTGATTTAAAAGTAAAGCAAAGATGGTATACATTAGATGATGATGTAATTGATATTACACGTGTTGAAGTTAAAGATACAGATGGTAGATACGTAATGATACCAAAACTTGCAGACCCACACAAATTATTAAGAGGCGATACTGATGAGGCAGATGACTCACTTGTATAGGAGAATATATGGCCAATAGAAACTTTCCAAATGATTATTATGCATGGTACAATGACGATTCAAGACTTGCTATTTTATCAAAAACAACTACATCAGACACAACCACATCAAGAGAGTTGTATGATACATTTCAAGGAACTGGTGATTTAAATGGAAGCATAACAGCCTCTAGTACTGGAGCTGGCTCTACTGTTGTTTTTACATCGGCCTCACATGGACTTGCTGTTGGAGATAGAATATCTATTACAGGAACAACTACTTATGATGGCAATCATGCAGTTACAGCAAAAGACACAAATACATTTACAATTTCTGCGACAAACAGTACTTCTGATGAAGGAGCTTCTGACAACTCAGTCCAATTTACATCTTTATTTGTTGACAATGGATTAAGATATACTTATCGTGCAAAATATACAGCAATAACAGGACAAACAGATGATTTAAAAACAGTATCAGGATTAGATAGTGGCTTACACCCCATGGTTCTTTGTTATGTAAAAGCAAGACTATTTGAAGATGCAGGAGACATTGAAAGAGCATCATATTACAGAAGAATGTTTGAATCTGGAGTCCATAAGTATCCATTACGTAAGTCTGGAGTCAGAGCTTTATCTGTACCACGAATATGATAAAAGATAGACTGCAAGAAGAAGTTCAGGCATACAATGCATTGAATGAACAAAAAAAAGAATTAGAGTTAAAGCTTGGTGGCATCAGTAAAGAAATGTTAAAGATACTTGGCAAGATAGAACTACTAGAAGATTTGGAGAAAAACAATGATAAGTAAAAACGCAAAAGACAGAAGAAACCCTAGCTATAAAAAAGGTGGTAAGGTAAAGTCTAAAGTAAATGAGGCTGGTAATTATACAAAGCCTGGAATGAGAAAGCGTTTATTTCAATCAATTAAGGCTGGCTCAAAAGGTGGCCCTGCAGGTGTTTGGAGTGCTAGAAAAGCACAGATGCTTGCAAAAAGATATAAAGAAAAAGGAGGAGGGTACACATCGTGAAACTTTCAAAGAAACAAAAAAAGATTGCAAAAGCTGCAGCACCTTTCAACAAAATTACAGGAGCTGATTTCAAAGCATTGCGTCAAAATGATGCAAGAGAGCGTAGTTCACGTATACAGTAATGGCTCTTAAAAAATCACAAAAATCTTTAAATAAATGGACTAGTGAAGATTGGGATTATGTCAGTGCAAAAGATAGACGTAAACCTAAATCAGAGCGTGGTAGATATTTACCTAAGTCTGTAAGAGAAAGTCTTACACCAGCACAAAAAGCTTCTGAAAACAGAAAGAAGCGTAAAGCTACAAAATCTGGCAAGACACATGCAAAATATGGTAAGGCTGTATTATCAAAGATGAGAAATCGTTAATGCAAAAAAAAGATGCAAGATTAAGACGTGCTGGAGTATCAGGCTATAACAAGCCTAAGCGTACTCCTGGACATCCAAAAAAATCACATATTGTTGTAGCAAAAGAAGGTGATAAAATTAAAACAATACGATTTGGTCAGCAAGGAGTAAAGACAGCAGGTAAGCCTAAAAAAGGCGAATCACAGAAACAAAAAAATAGACGCAAGTCATTCAAAGCAAGACATGCAAAAAACATCGCTAAAGGCAAAATGTCTGCAGCATATTGGGCTAATAGAGTTAAATGGTAGAAACAATGAAAACAAATTTAGTTGCAGTCACAGGTATAAGTGTTACCTGGATTGAATGGCTTCCAGTTACGGTTAGAGTACTGGTTGGACTTGCATCATTTGTATACATCTGTGTAAAGATAAAAAACGAACTTAAAAAATAGGTTTATATGAAAAAAGATAAAGGTGTTGTAAAACGAGTATTCGTCACACCAGATAAACACTTTCCACTAGCGGATAAAAAAGCAATAAGCGTAGTTAGGAAAGCAATAGAAATAGTAAAGCCTGATGCATACATAGACATAGGCGATGTTGGTGAATGGCATGGATGCTCTCACTGGCAATGGGCAAAGAAAAAAAGGCCACCATTAGAATATCAGTTGCCTTTTATTGACAAAGACGTAAAAGATGTAAATGCAGGAATGGACTTAATTGATGAGTCTTTAGATAAAGCAAACTGCAAAGAAAAATATATGATTGAGGGTAATCATGACGACTGGATGAACAAGTTTGTTAATGAAAACCCATACTTAACACAATATAGGTTTAACGAATGCGTAAAATTAAAAGAAAGAGGATACAAATATTACAAGGCTGGAAAGTATTTAAAGATTGGAAAGCTACACTTTTACCATGGCCATCACTTTGCGGGTGTTCATCATACAAGGAATCATCTAATACGACTGGGAGCGAATGTAATGTATGGTCATCATCACGATATCCAACAGTCGTCAATGACTCACATAGATGGACCCAAGTCAGCATGGAGCATTGGTTGTTTGAAAGACATGAGCGATGAAGAGAATGAGTGGCTTGGAGGCAGACGTATTAACTGGTCACATGCATTCGCCATCGTTGATTTTTACACTAGGGGTCATTTTACAGTACATGTTATACAGATAATTCAAGGTAGAACATCATTGTGGGGTGAACTAATAAATGGATAATTATGGAAGAGCAATTACAAAAACAAGCGGAAGGTATCTTAGGGAACTGGGTATGGTTATTTGTATCTGGAGTTGCTCTTTTATTATTTAAATCCACAATAGAAACTGTGGTTGAAGGCTTAAAGGTCTTCATGGGGAAAGATTTAAATACGGATGATGTTGTTGTTCTTGATGGTAGACCAGCACGATGTATACGAGTAGGAATATGGAAGACAACATTTTTTGCGTATGATATAGGAATGGCAGAAGGAAAGCCTTATGTCAAAGGTGGTACAAAGATACAAATACAGAATGATAAGCTGAAAGACCACGTAATTGAAAGGCCATTACAGATGCTTGATTTAAGTAAGTGGGAGGAAAGATAGTATGGGGACGTGATTATGATTATGATGGCTGTAGGGCTAGGTATATTTCTTGAAAACTATGAAAGTAAAAATCCATGTCCAAGTCATTGCATGATTAATCATGAACATATTATAAGTAAAGATGTTGCAGAAGATAGTGATAGATAAAGTAATTCAGCTTGTTGCAAAAAAATTTAAGATAAGTAAAATCTTAGATTACGTTGAAAAGCCTAATGAGCTTGATGTAAAAGTTGATAGCATAGAAACCACTTTGCTTCAGCATGGTAGGTTAATAGAATTTTTAATTAAAGACTCACACCCAAAGAGAGATTTTGTGGAATGTGAGAAATGTAAGAAACCAATCAAGGAGAAAGAATGAAGAATGTAGTAGCAATCATAGTAAAAAACTTGTTTAGCGAAAAAGTGCTGAAAGAAGTTTTTGTTAAAGTTGGAGACTATTTAGTAGCTTCATCAAAAAATAAATTAGATGATAAAGTATGGGACATTTGCAAAAATAAATTAATGTAAATGGCAAAACAAGAATACAAAATATTAAGATTTGAAGGGGGCACAAATACTAAATTTGACCCAAGAGATATTGGTGATAATCAAAATGCATTTGCAGCACTGTCTGTAAGAAATCCTGGAAGACTTGTTAAGGAAGGTGATGCTAAAAATTTGTATGACAAGACAGGTATTAATAATCATGCAATAGGAGCAATAAATAACACACCGTCAACAGGTGGCTTCTCTAAAGGATTTGGATTATTTTCATTTTCACATGATTACAATATGGACACACCTCCAGTTGAAATTGACACAGATTATATTGTTATTAATGATGCAAATGAAATTGATATTTATGACCCTAATAAAGATGGTAGTGCAGACTTCAGAGATAATCAATTTACATTAGGTTCAAGAACTCAGACTGTAAAGCCTGAATATTATAATGTTGATGGAGCATTAAGAGTATGTGATTCAAACTTTGAAGTTACTGATACTGCTATAGATACAGTTGGAGCAATAACTAAAAATGATATATTAATTAATATTGATAATGGGGCAGGGGGAAATGTTACTTTAGCTACAGGTTCAATTATACAAATAGACCAAGAAATTATGTATGTCGCTACAGGAGTTTCGGGAGGAACATCAGTAAAAGTAATTAGAGGTTTTGCTAATACTAGAATAGCAAATCATACAGATAATACTAATATATTTTTTGTTAATGTTCCTAAATACTTTGGACATATAAAAGCAGATAGATTATTTGAATGTGAAACATCAAACTCTGTAAATGCATGGACTGATGACGTACAAACTCCACAACCTCCAAACAATACACGTAAATCAGACGGAACAACAGGAACGCTTGCTAATAGTGCAGGCATACAATCATTAAGAGTATATGATATAATTGAAGGAGCTACAGCTAATTATCCAGCAGAATCTGAAAAGGTTGTGCTTGAGTTTGGAGAGTCTCCTCCAAGTATTGGCATTATACATGTAAGTGCTGTAAGTAATGATACAATAACTATAACAACGAAAGAAAATCATGGGCTATCTGATGGTGAAACAATTATTATTTCTGGAACAAGAAGCGATATATCAACACTTGCAGGAGAACATGAAATTAAATCTGTAGATTCTGCAACTTTTGATATTGTTATTGAAGGAAGCTCGCAAGCAGCAGTAGATTTTAATCTTGCAGCAAAACAGGAAAATGCAACAGCCATAGCTGCACATACAGTTCCTAATACAGTAAAAATTACACAAGGCTCAGGTGGGGAACTACCTTCATCTGGTACGTATTTTGTACATATATCTGGTCAAACAGGAGTCACTTCGTACAATGGAATAAAATTAGCATCAGCTATAGATACAAATAATTTCTTTTTTACAGACGCTAATTCAGAAAGCACAGGTTCTTCTGCAGGAACAATGGCAATACAGCAATTGCTTGGAGTTGTATCTGTAAAAGGTGAAAATAATATTAATGAAGACTTAAAACGTAAATGGAACTTTGCAATGTCATTTACATATGATGGTCCAGGGCAAGAAGTTCAAGAGTCTTTATTAACTCAAGGACATAAAATCACAGCAGTAACTCAGTCTTCTGGAGCCTCTAATTTATTGACTTCTGGAATTGATAATTCTACAGACCCAGTTACTGTGCCAGTAGATGATGGCACCGCTTTTTCAGCTGGAGATATTATTATGCTTGGAACAGAACAATTAAAGGTTGGAGCAGTTTCAAGTAATAATTTGACAGGTTGTGTAAGACAATTTAATAATACTGCAATAGCAACTCACGCAGATGATACTCAAGTATTTAAAATTGAAGAGTTGAGCCCAACAGCAACAGTTGACTGGACAAACTTTACAGTTGCACCTAAGTGTGTAATTAAGTCTGTATACAATTTTGGAACAGATGAAAAATCATGGAATGCAAGGATTAATGGTTTTAAAATATACATGAAAGATGTCACTGAAGATGATGCTTCAAAAGAATTTAGATTGTTTGCTGAGGTTAATTTAAACAAAGGAACATATACAATATTTGCAGCAGGAGATTCAGAGCTAATACTTGAGCAACCTGCAACACATGCAATTTCAACAGTAACTGATGGAACAACCTTAACAATAAAACCCATTGATACATATTTATCAGAAAATTTATTTACAGAGCAAACAATTATTGATGCACAGTATAAAGTGTCTGAGGTTGTTGGCAGAAGGGTCTATATAGGCAATATTAGACAAGGGGGCAGGACTTACCCTGACAGAATGCTTAGAAGCCCTGTAAACAAGTTTGATACGTTTCCAGAAACAAACTTTATTGATGTAGCTGTTGGTGATGGAGATAGAATTACAGCACTTAAATCATTTGGTGATAGATTGCTTCAATATAAAAGAGACACAGTATATATAATTAATACATCAGGTGATTCAGAAGTTTTGGAATCAGAGTATCCAAATGCAGGTGTCGACAAACCATCTCAAGTAGTAAAAACAAATTTAGGAATTGCTTGGCTTAATGAATCAGGTCTTTGGTTTTTTAATGGCCAACAAATAACAAATTTAACACGTAATTTACGTGACAGTTCATTTCCTGTTACGTCATTAACAACAGCTATTATTGGATTTGACAAATACACAAACAGAGTGATATTTACGCCACAAATTGGTCTTGGGGCTTTAACTGTTTGGTATATATATGATTTAGAATTACAATCATATCAACATGCTTATTATGGAGATTTATTTCCATTTAGTGAGAGTGGGCAAAATTTTTATACAAACATTATTAATGATTCTGAAGGCAATATGATTGTAGGATACGTAGATGAAGGAGATTCAGATAAATTAAATTTTTATCAATGGAGTAATGATGCTGGGGAAGGAAATTCTTTTGGAAGTGCTGTATTATGGAAAAGCAAAGATATAGACTTTGGAAGTCCAGCTGTTAACAAGAAAATATATAAAGTTTACGTTACATACAAATCTACGGGACATTCAGGAGTAAAAATGCAATTTGCAACTGATGGAAGCAATTCATTTACAGATTTTAGTAGCTCAAAAAGCACAAACTATAATGTTGATAGTTTTTCAAGCAATGCTACGTCAACAGGATTTAAAAATAGTGATGGTGTATGGCAAGTTGCAGAATTAAAACCCACATCATCAATTAATAATGTTAAAAGTATACAATTAAGTTTTGATTCAATTCAAGCACATTCTGGCACCTGTCAGTCAGGAAGTGCTAGCACAACTACTTTAAAATTAGCTAGTGGGGCAAGTGGCACTGATGGTGCATATAATGATTATAATATAAACATATATGCAGGCAATGCTCGATACAACACAAGACTTATAGAAAATTCAAGCAATGGCACACAATACAATGGTACAACGAAAGTGGTTACTTTAAAAACAGCTTTAACTGATAAAGGCTATGGCAACACTCATGACACTACAACTAAATATATGGTAGGCGGAATAGCAACAGACTTTGAAATTAATGATATTACCATAGTGTTTAGACCTAAAAGAGTTAAATAATGTCAATACGTAGAACCAATATTGATAGAGTAAACGAAGCACGTAAATCAACAATACCTACAATTGGTAGAGGTGAGCCAATAAATTCACAAGGCAGTGAAGGCGATATAGCATTTAGAAGAACTGGCTCAGGGTTAAAGTTATATATAAAAGCCAATCAGCAATGGCATGGAGTAAAAGTTGGAGAATCATTTAAATCGTTGGAAGAAAAAATTAATGAAGTTAAAGCTAAAGTTGATGTAATGAATCAATTTAAGCTACCAGCAAATCCTACATTTAACACGCTTACTGCAAGCAGCGTTAACACAAGTGCGTATACATATAATACTAATACATGTACTCAACAGGTTACAAATGATGTACAAGATAGCTATAGTTTTGTTAGTAGTCTTGGAGGTGGAAAAATATTTTCTATAGCTGGATTTGATAACACTTTTAGTAAATTAACAATCTATGAGCAAGGTGGTTCTGCTCAAGATGACTATCTTCAATTTTTAGTTAGTGCAAATGGGCAAACTAGTATATTTACTGCTGATGCTAGTGGGTCTGAAGCAGATTTAACAATTACAGCAGATGGGGATTTAACATTAAAATGTGCTAATAGTAAGTCAATTGTTTTTAATCAAGGAAGAAATGCATCTGGAGCTCATCTTAAAAGTAATTTTATTAACCCATTCATTGCATCTGCAATATTTGGATAAGGAGAATATATGTCAGCACCTAATTTAGCAACAGTATCAACAATAACAGCAAAATCAGTTGCTGCAGCCTTAACTACATTAGGAACTGATGTTTTGACAAATGCAGCTGATTCTGGTAAAGTATTTAAAGTAAATAATGTAGTTGTTGGTAACATTGATGGAACAAATTCAGCTAATGTAACTATAAGATTAACTAAAAGCGGAATTGCTCAAAGTATTTTTCAAGGAATATCTGTGCCTGCTGCTGCTTCTTTAATATTAATTGATAAGAATACAGCTATATATTTAGAAGAAAATGACATCTTGCATATTTTAGCTTCAGCAGATAATGATTTAGTAGTAATGGTAAATTATGAGGAAATAAGCTAATGTCTAGATTTATTGGAGGACTAGTGCACCCAACAGCTAAATATAGAACCCAGACTAGTTCTAGCTCAAAAGGTATATGGGACATGAAAGAACAGTATCAGCATAAAGCAAATGATAACTGGCATGTTCCTCTTACTTTATTTCCTAGTAACACAGGACAAAGAATGCCTGTAACTCTTACTACTGTTGCAGGTGGAACTGCTGATAATACAGATGCATATCAAGTTCATCATGAAAGTTTTGATGCAGCAGCTGCTGTAAGAACAACAGGTAGA
>TARA_R100000329_G_scaffold50557_2_pt1 | contig 21400 bp, 37 predicted proteins | sample TARA_R100000329 | Tara Oceans TARA_R100000329 (sample SAMEA2620783) | marine metagenome | biome: marine biome (ENVO:00000447); feature: surface water layer (ENVO:00002042); material: "saline water (ENVO:00002010), including plankton (ENVO:xxxxxxxx)" | depth 5 m | reverse complement strand
TGTGGACACTAGAGGTGAGTATTCAGGTGTATATGATAGGATAGGTGTAAAAATAACAACTGCTGGGGCATTAGGTACTGCAAAGTATTCATTCTGGGAATCTGACTCTAATAATTTAGGTGCAGAAAGAATGAATAATGGAGAAAGTGCTAACTATAGTGATTTTATCAAAGGAGACTATCAACCAGTAGGAAGAGGTTTATATGCTCGTTTTGCTGGAGATACAGGAGACACCGCAACATTAAATGATTTTTGGGAGATTGAAGTTCATGGTAGAAATGAAACAACTGATATGGGGATACCAGCTTCAATTAGAATGACAAGGCGATGATAATAACCAATGGCAAATTCATGGAATTTTATAAATTCAAATTTTGAAGATGAAACTCGTGTTTATAATAGATTACCAAGAGTAGTTGTGAATATTTGGGATGATAAGATTTTAGATACAATCAGAACTTTTTTAAGAACTGATTTTGCTGGTAATATGGCTATATATACTGGCAACTTTAAAGATATGGGTAATCAATCTATTCGATTAAATCCAGTTAGATGTGAGTTAATACAACAGCTTTCTGCTGGAGAAATAAGGGAATATGAATTGGATATATCCTATACTTTTAAAGAAAATAATGTTAAAAGAGATGCTTGGGAACATATACTTCGACAAGTATCTACAATAGAGGCTGTATTCCATGAAAACAGAAATAACACCTTCTTTAATGGCAGACTAGAAGAATGTCGCATTAATGAAAAAGAAACTGCTGAAGAGGCAGTAGAAGGTTTAAATGTTATGAGATGGACATGGAAAGGCATGTTTTTAGGAAACATATCATAAAGTAATAAGGAATAGGATATGAAAATTAAACTCAAAGATGCAGATACAATACTTCCTAATTGTTGGAAGTCTTGTGGAGCAACCCATGAAGAGTGGCAGAGTTTACAAAGTGGAAAAGCCATTGAAGTAAATAATGTTGCTGAATCAATAGAAAACTTAGTAACAATAATAAAATCCAAAGGAGCTAAATAATGGCTGTATCAGCAAAAGTTTTTTCACCAAAAGAATGGAAAGTAGCACTTATTTCAGATGCAACAAACGCTGGAGATACTGGAATAGGATCAACTATGCTACAATTAGATGTTGACTCTATAGGAATGCCTTCTTTAAATCCCAATCAAGTTTTAGATGTAAGAAGTGGAGCTGGGAGGACATTTAAAGATGAAGATTTTTTTCAAGATAATGTTTTAAGAGTAGCTGAAATTTCATTATCAGGAACATTACATAGTGATGCAGCACATAAACAATTATTACGAAATATAACAAATAATACAAACACACAAGATGGAGTGGTAGATTCAAACCATACAGGAACAGATCAAAGATATGGAGCAGCAGTTACCAATAACTGTTCTTCTCTAACATTAGTTATGCAACCCTCTGACGTAACTAATCAAAGAGGTTTAGAATTTTTTGGATGTGTTGTTACTAGCTTTTCTATATCAGCAGATGCTAATACAGAGGGTGGTAGATATAAGTTTTCTGCTACATTGCAAACAGGTAAAAAACCAGACTTAGCTTCAACCGCAGAACCGACAATTACCCCATATCTAAACACAGATATTCCTGTGCTTTCAAATGGTAGTGGTATTAAAGTTATGAATAAAGAAGTTGTACTAAGTACATTTACAACAACTATAGAACACCCAGCGGTGTTTTCTGGAATTACAACAACAGGTTATGAGGTTGTAGGAAGAGGTCCAGAAATAGCAGTTACTACTGAAGCTCAAGTTAAGTATGATGCAGAAACTAAAACGATGATAAATGATTATGATACTCAAACAGGAGCAAACACATCTAATTCTTTTGTTATTACAAATAATAATGCTTTTGGAGTTATGATTCATAATGCAGTATATACAAATGTTGCTTTATCTGAAGGCGATATGATGATGTTAGATGTTGCTATGAAAGCAGTAGATGACGGAACTGATGCTCTCGTCACAGTTGATGTAACATCATAATGAAGACTCATAAATTGTCTACTAATAAAGAAGTCAAGTTAAAAGAAATGTCTGTAGACGACATGGACTACTGTAACGACTTACCTCAAATGAGATATGAGAACGATCAGATTGTTGCAATTACAAACCTAGCAAAAGCAAGAACTGCTTGGATTCGTAAAGGTGTAGAAGGTGCTGATGATGCTTTTATCAAATCATTAACAGACGAAGAGAAAAATGAGTTATCATTGGCAATCCAAGAGTATCAACGCTTGGGGGAGTAGAAGCCCTCACATTAGAGTACAATCTTTTAATCAAAGAAAGATGTGAGGGATGTATGTATCATACATACCCTTATAAGGCTCAAATTCCTGTCTTAATCGATGGATCGTATCAAAAGCGTACCTTTACATCAAATGATGATGTTTGGGCTGTTATTGACTTAATTATAGCAGAAACAAAACAAGCAAATTTAGAGGGCGGTAGCTTTAGTATCGGTTCATCGGTAATGGCTCAACTGCCCTTTTTTGCATGCTCTAATATTATGGCAGATGCTCAATCTCAAAAAGATATATCTAGATATGTATACTGTAGAGATAATAATGTAGCTCCTTATCCTGGTACTTATGGAGAGCAACCACATAAATGGATAGAAAAAAGCTTTGTAATCAATAATATTATACAGAAAGAAAAAGCAAAGGCGATGAAAAATGGCTGAAAATAAAAATACAATAACTGTAAAATTTAAACCAGAAGGTGACAAGGATTTAGTTAATGCTATTAAAACATTAGGTAGAGAAACACGTAAACTTGTTCAAACACAAGCTAGTTTAGCTAGAGAAGGTAAAAAAGTAAAAAACACTCAAGATAAACTTACCGATTCACAAAAAAAAGCAGCAACACAAACTCGAATTTTAGGAGGTACTTTTGCTGTTTTACGTTCTAAAATGTTATTATTTAATTTTGCTATGGGATTAGGTATTAGGCAAGTTGTTCTTTTTGCAAAAGAAGCTTCTAGAGTAGAATCAATGGAAAGAGCTTTTAATACGTTAAGTGGAGGAATAGAAGACTCTTCATTTGCTTTAAAACAATTAAAAGAAGCTACAAATAACACCATGAGCGAGTTTGATTTATTTAGGCAAGCCAACAATGCTATGATTCTTGGAGTTACTAAAAACTCAGATGAAATGGCTGAAATGTTTGATATTGCTCAAAGATTAGGTCGAGCATTAGGTAGAGATACTGCATCTTCTGTAGAATCTTTAATTACAGGTATTGGTAGGCAATCAAGGTTGATGTTAGATAATATTGGTATTATAGTAAAATCAGAAGAAGCTTATGAGGCTTATGCAAAAAAACTAGGTATTACTACAAAAGAATTAACCGATACAGATAAAAAAACAGCTTTTCTTGAGGCTACAATGGAATCTGCTAGAGAAAAAGTAGCTACTTTAGGAAAAGAATCACTAACAACTCAAGATAATTTTGATCAGCTAAGTACATCATTTACAAATTTTACAACAGCATTAACAAGGGATAGTGTAGTATTAAAAAGCACATCTAATTTGTTATCAAATATATTGGATACAGTTACAGAAAGGCTACTAACTAAACCTGAGGGAATTGATGCATTATTGCAAAATTTAAACTCTCAAAAAGCTGTTCTAGAATCAGCTAATAAAATGTTAAATGATCTAAATCCAGTTAATAATCAAGGTGCTAGCGTTCAAGCAGCTTTGGCAAAAAATCGTATTAGTCAAATAGAAGCCGAGCTACAAGCTCTAGCTGAAATAGCTTTTGCAAATAAAAAAATTGAAGACTCTAAAAAGAAAATTGCAGAAGCAACACGAATACAAGCTTTAGCAGAAGAATTTCTTTCAGAGATGTTAAAGAAAAACTATGCATTAGAAATAAGAAGAGCAGAATTATCAGATCCAGAGAGTGTAAAAAGTGTTGATCTTATAGAAAAAAATGCTTTAGCTTTAGATTTTTTAAATACTGAACAAAAATTTGCAGTTGATAGTATAAATCAATTAGGAGGGGCTTTTGCTCAAGCAGCTGTAAATGGACAAAATATGGGAGAGGCTGTTACATCTAGTTTAAAAGCAATTGCTGCTCAATTAATAGCTCAAGCTGGAACTTATGCTTTATTAAACATATTTACTGGAGGAGCTTTTGCAACTGGATTAGGAGGTGGGTTAGGAGGATTTTTAAGATTTGCTGTAGGTCATACGGGTGGATTAATAAAACAAAATGGAGATATTCAAAGATTTGCTACTGGAGGACAAGTGCAAGGGCAAGACAATGTTCCAATACTTGCACAAGCTGGAGAATTTATTATGTCTAAAAAAGCAGTTGAATCTGTTGGTTTAGAAACAATGAATCAGATTAATCAAAGTGGTAATGCATCTCCCACAGTAAATGTTAATATTAGTGGCGGTGTTGTTGATGAAAGTTATGTTAATAATGAGTTAATACCAGCATTAAATAAAGCAACATCAATGGGAAATAGAATAAATGCTTAGTTTTGATTCTAGTTTAAGTAATGCCCTAGCAATAAAAAACACTACTGCTTTTTGGGTGCTAAAATTATATTACAATGATGAATCTAATTTTATAGGCGTATCTGACGTCCATAGACAAGATGGATCAGATATTTATTATGGAATTGTTTCTTCTTGGGGTCAATATACTCAATCACTAGACTTTTTTAATTTTACTACTTCAACTGGTAATATGACAGTAAAATTAATTAATACAGAAGATGCTATTAAAGGCGGAAGATTTAGTGATCTATTATCATCCAATAACTTTGCTAATCGAAAATGGGAATTATTTTTAAATACTAGTCAAGCTGGAACCTTTGATACTGCTGCAAGAATGATTGGCACAGGAGTTATTTCTGGAGATATAAAATATAATATAAATTCTGTATCGTTGGTTTTATTAGATAAAAGTAGTGTTTATCATAAAGAAGTACCTAGTGCAACTGTAACAAGTACAACATATCCATCTGCTCCTGAAAAAAATCTTAATAAGCCAATACCAATGTCTTATGGAGATTTTAGTAGAAATACAGATGATACTTATTATAAACAATTTGACATAAAAGGTGCTTTTCCAGCAATTATAGTAGATAGATGTGACTCAAGTGGCAATGTAGTTGCTTTGCCTGACAACGATCAATCTGGCGGTGTACTATTAAATGAATTAAAAGCACACAATGTTTATATGGCAACAAGTGGTGAATTATTAAATGCACCAGATGGTAATGTGACTATAACAGAAAATCCTAGTAGTGTTGGTCAAAATATTATAAAGGTAAAAGGTACTAACTACTTTTATAGACATCTCTTAGAAGATTCATTTACCTCTTCTACTAATTTTAACGGAACTGCAAATATTGTAGATGCAGACAATACTACCTCTCAAGTATATGATACAGGCGTGTTAATAGAAGATTCTAATTCAGGATTGCTAACTGATAATTTAACATTTAATATGCCTACAGTTCCAAAGCTAGGTGAGGTTTATGAAAATAATGATATCTTTTTAATTTTTAAAACGTCTGGATTTAATGCAGATGATGCTAGTGGAGTAGAAGTTACTTTATCAAGTGGCACTACAGCAAGTCCAGCAATTACAACTGATGGCATACACATTTCTAACTTAACAAGTAGGTACACAGCTAATGAATTAAGCTCTGTTTCGCTAGATGATAAAACTATTACTTTGCAAAGTAAAACTGCTACAGATCAAAATGACAATAGATTAAGATATAGTTTATTAGATATGTGGATGATGATTGAATTTAGACCTAGTCAGATATTTACTAAACAAATTGAAGAAGAATATGAGAAAATAGTAGGCTACTCTGTTTCAACTCAATTTGAACAAGAAGATTCAGTTTCAGAAAAGATTATTGCTACTAGAACAAAAACCTTAAGAACACCAGCAGAAATAGAATATTTATATTTTTCTGGTAAAGGTCGTGAATATGGTGCTTTTATAGATGCTGATTCAAGAAATAATGGATATAATGCAACTAATTTTATTAAAAATCCAATTTATCAAATTGAAGATATTTTAAGAACAGAACTAGACTTAACTTCTTCTAATATAGATTTTAGTTTATTTGATAGCTCTGGAAATAAAAATGGTACTGGAATATTAGGCGATATTTATAATGATACAGTTACAGATGTATTAATTGCTTTTTCACAATATAAATTTATTGATTCCAAAGATTTAATTGAAAGATTATGCAAGCAATGCTTTTCTTATGTTTTTATAAGTGGCGATGGTAAAGTGAATATAAGAACATTGAGAAGAAATGGTAACTATAGTAGTGCTGATAAGACAGTTGATTATCGAGATATTAATTTAAAAAATATATCTAAAACAAAACTAAATTCTGTTAGAAACGACATTACAATAAACTACGCTCAAGATTATGTTCAAGATCAATTTAAAAAAACAGTTAATGTTACAGATTCAACATCTGCTGGTACTACTGTTAATGGTAATAATCAATCATTGAAATTAGAACTTGATGCAGATACCTTAGATGATACAACAGCAACAGCTATGGCAAATGCATACTTGCATATTTTTAAAGATAGAAAAAATATTGTTGAATTTAATACACTTACTCCTAAATATAATGATTTAGAAATCGCAGATATAATTCAATTTAGTAATTGGGATTCTAAAATAAAAATATTTGGAGCATCTATGACAGGATATTGGATGGTTACATCTATATCTAAACAAGTCAATGGAGCTAGTATATCTTGCATACAAGTAGATACAAATTAATTTGGAGATTTATAAATGGCAAATATGAATATAAGAACACCTCGATTTTACACAGATTATATTAGTTATCTTCTTTCAAGAGGTGTAACGCAAGATGGAAATTTTGATATAAAGTCAACTAACTCTAGTAATAACACATTAGGAACATTTACTACAGGTTCAGAAGCTGAGTTATTTGATTTAAATCCATTAAACTTAAATACTATTGATACTAGTTCAACATCTGCCGTTCGAGATGATCATGTTTTAATAAATATTGATAAGCAAGACACAACTCAAAAGATAAGTTATATTGCTATTTTAAATCATAATTTAGTTGCATCTCATGGTAAAATAAGAATATTTGCTGGAAATGAATCAACTGATGTTGGTGCTGTTGATGGTACATTAGCAGATACAAGTGATATAGATTGGAGTGGTGTAACTGTAACAGATGTAATTAATGCAGATAACAGAAATGTTACTGCTACTGGATCTTCAACTTATGATGATAAAAGCGTTGTAGTCAGACCGATTGCTAATGGCAGTACGATTATTACTTTTCCAGAAACTACTTTACGATATTGGGGTATACAATTTGAAGGTAGTGGAGGAACAGATTCTAATGGAAACTTATTAAGTGGAGCAGAAACATCTATAAATGGCGATTGGAGTTCAAGCACTAATTTTTCTGTTGGATGTATAATGATAGGTGAGTTTTTTGATATGCCACAATCTCCAGAACTTGCAGTAAAGAGATCTATTCAATTTGATAATGTAACTACTCAGCAAAGTATTGGAGGGCAAAGATTTTCTAATATGACAAATATTGGAAAATTAGCAAGTTCAACCTCTAAATCTCCTTTTGTTGGATCTTCGTTTTCTCAGAATATTTATGGTGGTAGAATTGCCTATGATATGAACTTTAATTACTTGTCTAGTGATAAAATAATGCCAACAAGAAGTAATGCAGTTCAACCAGCAGATGATGTAGTTATTGAAGATGTCTGGAACAAGGTTAATGGTAATCACTTACCTTTTATTTTTAGCATTGATAAAGATAATGGGGAAGAATCAGAACATATGTTTGCAAGATTTGCACAAAATTCACTTGATATGACTCAAGTAGCTCCAGATGTATTTAATATAAGTATGAGAATAGAAGAAGAGTTTTAGGGGTCAGGAATTACAACATTAAAATCTATAGCTGCCCAACGTATTAACTTTTCAATAAACTTAGAAAACTCAGAGGTTGATAAATGTTTAGTGCTTTTGATTTCAAAGTGATCTTTAATAGCCTGATGCATTTCTTTATCAGTATATCCAATATCATCTGCCAACAGATTAACAATTTTCCAATAGTAGTTATTTTGTTGAGTGGACCTAACCCCACTTTCTTTTAGCTCTATATAGTAGTTGCCATCTAGCTTTTCTATTGCAGAGTCAAAACTTTCTCTGTCAATTATAAACATTTTACCATTTTCTACTTTACAACTGAATCGCAATCTCTGCATATTTTCTCCTTCCAAAGTTTTCTATCTGGTGAAGCCCATAATCTTTTCTCAAAGATATTCCATTTTCTTCTACATTTAGGACACCAAAAGGTATTTTTATCAGCCCTACTAGAATCAGTTCTCCAATAACCATCTGCATTCCAAACAGGCTTTCTAACTTCGGTGCTTAGTTTATCTATTACCCATTGAATAGATCCAAACTTATCCTTGCTTTTCTTCTTCAATAACCCCACCTAATAATAATAAATAGTTTCTTGCATCTTGGATTCTTCCCATAATAGTCTCTGTGCTTGATTCTTTGCCTGTTAAAACGTAGTTTCTTATGCTATCCATATGTTTAAGTAAATAAATCATTACGACCATTTTAGGGGCTAAATTAAGCCTCTCACCGATACTCTTAAAGTTTTTAAATTTATCTGTATCCGAAACAGTATATTCTTTTCCTTTATCAAGCATAATTCTATGCTCTTCTTTTTGCATAGATTCAGCCCATTTTATAAAATCTTTTACTAACATAAATATCCTTAATTTAATCTAAAAATGAAATTTGATCTTCATTGGCTTTTTTAACAATGCCTATTGCTGCATCTAATATAATTTTTCCAACTTCATAATCCACCATATTTCTTACTAACTTTCTCTTGTCTTGCTTTCCCTTATAAGATTCTAAAAAGTTAATATCTATATCGTGAAATTCACATAGCTTTACTTTTTCTTGATTTTTTTGTCCACACATAAATCCTTTTGATTCTTTTCTATCAATACTAGGTGGCAATATAAAATTTGCCCAATAAAGATGTCTTCCTCTTTCTTGTGCTTCAATTAGCGGTTTGTAATAAGGAATTACATTTTCCACTACATATTTACCTTCAAAGTGTTCTTGTAAAAATATAACTTCTTGATAAAGATTCATGTCTGGGTATTTAGGATTGTAAAAATCTCTATTTTTTTGTGTAACTCTTACCTTACTATGAGTTGGACATGGTGGAGATGACCAAATAAAATCAAATTCTTTATAATGATCCAATAAATACTGATGAGCATCTGATACTATTACTTTATCATTTGGAAATCTTTCTTGATATAAATTAGCCAAGTCTTCATCCCATTCAACAGCAGTTATGTTATGATCATTTCCCCATTTATACCTATTGCCACCCAAACAAGCATATAGATTTAATATATTCACTTTAACTTTTGCTCTATCCTATGTAATCTGATTATAACAAAAACCCATAGTGAAATCCACATAATAGTTTGAATAAGCGTATCAAACGCTTGGGTTTGTAATACCTCTTGTATGTAAAACATAATCATCTCCTTATTTTATTAAATTTTTACTCCAATTAGGTTATTGAAATTAATTTGGCAGCCAACCATGTTTGTCATTTCGCATTCCCCACAGTAAATAATTAATATCTCTGCAAAATGTTTATCCCTTTATGTTTTCCAGGACAAACGTATTTAATTGGAGTAATTGTCATATTGCTTTGCCATGTCATTCATACAAGGCTCACAAATGTAAATTTTATTAGATTCACAATGAGAACAAACATGCTTATCAAAAAACTTAGCATCCTTTTCTTTAACTTTGTCCTCTTCTTTTTGAATTTGATTGATAGTATTTCTTAACATCGTCATATAAAAACCCATCTCACTATCATTAGAGTGATTAACCTTCGTCATTAATCTCAGTATATCAGTTACTGAACCTTTTATATCATTAAGAGTTTGTTGCTCTTTACTTTTCCATGAAAAACACATATTAATCTCCTTTTTAATGTATTAAAAATTATGATAAATATTTGAAAATATCAAATACCTTGATTATTTATTTTATCTATTAAATCTTGATAGTCTGCATCTATAAACTTTACTGTAGCATTTTTACGCTCTTTTAAATCTTCATACCACTCTAATCCCCTTTTTTCAATTGCCCATTCAACAAATTCTGCTGGAGTCTTATGAGCAGAAAACTTAGAAGAAAATACATGGCAACCTACACATAAACAAAAGCCATTAGGTATATCCCACCTAACAGCCCTTATTGATCTAGAATAAAAATGATGAGCATTTAAATGTGTAGTTTTACGACATGATTCACACATGCCATATTCTTTTATTTTATTTGCCCAAGCATTGTCTAGTTTTTTTATTAATGTTCTCTTCATAGGCTTAACAGGGCTTTCAGGGAAACCAAGAAAACCTTACTCACCCTGTTAATTTAATTTAGAATGGCATTTCCTTTGTATCAAATACCTCTTTAACCTTTTCTGCAATATTGTTTGGTCTAGATCCATGCAATACATCTAATAGCTGATAGGTTCTTTCTTCAACAGCTTTGATATCAAATTCAAGATGCTCTAAGCTTTGTACAGCTAATTTAAGACATACTTGTTTATGTATATCTAGTGTTCTAGCATCCAAAACAGGTGAGCTATCTAAGGTTTTTTCTTGTGATTTTGATGGAACAGTACCTTCTAAGGCATGAACTTCCCAAGCGTATTTTCCTGGAGCATACTCTTCTTTTTTGATATTTAATTTAGCACCCTTCCCATACTCACCTAGCTTCTTATGTAAACTAGCTGAATTAGTAAAAAAGGATGTTTCACGACCTTCTTTATTTACTCCATATAAAAACCATCTGCCAAAATTATTTGTACCGCTTTTAGGTTCATCAAATGCCAACTCTACAATATTATCTGATGAAGGGTTTAATTTAAATGAATCATTGTTTTCCATTTTTTCTCCTTGCTTTTAGTTGTTTTTTAATTAAATCTGTTATTTCTTTATAACCTCTATGAAATGTATTGGATTCAATAGAAGCACACTCGAAATAAGCACCTCTTTTCTTATGATCTTCTAAGCTTAGTTCAATACCTTCAACTAAAGATCTTACACTATCAGCTACAGTAGTTTCTTCTCCATCCTTAGAATCTTTATACCCATCCCAACATACTGTACCATAATATCGTCTATTACTCATTGCATACCTCCTCTTCAATCCAAATATCACAATGCTCTAAACATTTTGAGCAAATATCTGTATCATCATATACAATTGCTCCGCAACATTCTGATCTACCCATTTGCAACTCCTTGATCTTCTTTTTCTAGCATATCCTCATAGATCTTTTCAAAATCCTTCAATAATTTATAATATCCTTCTTTATCTGGATTTTTTAGATCATCAGCACTATCACTAGCAAATAAAAACTCTTTTAAAGCATTAATACATTTTAAAACTTCTTTTGTATTAAACTTAATTGTCGCTGTACATATTGCCATTTATCTCTCCTTTTTGGTTGTGGAAAATATAACTTTTATTTATAAGTATCAAGTTATTTTATCCTGTTATTAGTTCTCCCCATAATGAGGTTTTACCATTAATTACTTGGACCACATGAACTGTAAATAATCCACTATGATAAAAATCTACTATTGCAAAAGCTTGACCCCAATTGGTGGATCTTCCACCTAGCCAATCGTTTTTTTCTGCACTCATATCTTTTAGGCAGCCAATACTCCAAGCTGATTTAGTTCCATCTATATGAGTTATAGATGATTGTTGTACATCGTGATGATGTCCATACATTACATTACCACCTAGTCTAAGTAAATGATTTCTAGTGTGTTGAATTCCAGCATAATGATGCCCATGATAAAAATTTAATTTACCAATCTTTAAATACCTACCTATTGGCATATATTTATAACCACGCTCTTTTAACTTAACTGCATTTTTAAATTTATAAACTTGAAATACCTTATGTTCATTTTCTTCATAAAATCTATTCATCCAATCATCGTGATTACCTTCAATCATGTATTTTTCTTTGACATTTGCTTTGTCTAAAGATTCATCAATTTGGTCCATACCTTTATTAACATCAATAACATCTTGATCTATTCTAGGCATTTGTACTTCTAATGGTGGTCGTTTCTTTTTCTTCCATTGCCAATGAGAACAACCAAACCATTCTCCCACATCCCCTAAGTCAATATAGCCATCAGGTTTAACAATTTCGATTGCTTTACATAAAACATTAATTGCTCTTTGATCATGCAATGGAAAATGTTTATCAGGTGTTACTATATATCGTTTGACTTTCATGTTTCCTCCTTAAATAATTCGTGCTGATAATATAATTCTTCTTCTGTTTCATTTGGTTTATTAAAATCATTTGTTCCGCAAAATCCATTACATTCCATTAGTGGCTTTACCTCCCTTGCTTTCATATCTTCAATTGTTTTTAAATGAGGATAATCAGGATGTTTTTTTAAAAAAACTAGTTGAGAGTTATTTTTCTTTGCTGCTTTAGATTGATCTTTTAACATTGTTATTGGTTGTTTTTTTAAATTAGTTAACTGATGTTCAACTTTTGCCATTTTATTAAATTTATCTGGAAACTCTTTTTTAATCTTCTGCCAATATCCAATACCACCTTGAACACAGCCAGTTTTAAAGCAATTATTATTTCTAAAACCATATTTATACATCACAGGAACATTTATATTGTTCTGTTCTAAAATCTGAATACATTTTTTTTTATTATATCCATACATCAATAATGGAAAAATTGCGTTAGCTTTATGATGATTTAATTTTAAAGACATTGCTCTATTAAACTCTTTAGATTCAAACTCAAAACCAAATACTTGGTGAGTAAAAAAATTATTTTTTTGCCATTTTTCCCTAGCTATTCTTTTTAGTTTATAAGAACAAATTGCTCCATGAGCAACATTTAATGACAAATGTTTTTTCCAAACATCTTGGATGGAATCATATTTATCACCGATCTCACTTATAGTTTTTATTTTTTTCTTATATAATTTTTCACAATCTTTTTTAAATCTATAAGTATCATCGTGTTCATTTTTTGTGTCAATCATCACAAATAAACATCTATCTAAACCAAAAAGATCTATTGATAAATAACAAGCAACAGCAGATGTAACTCCACCACTCCACCAACAAACAATATCATTCACTACATGCTCTCAAGTCTAAGCCACTTTTCTAATGCATATTCCCATTCTTTAAATGTAGCTTCATTATTATTATAGCGTATCCAAGTTTTATCAAACTCATCCCATAAAACTTGTCGCATATGTCTTTTATTATAATCATACTCTTCTGTAAAATTAAAATCTTTAATTCTAGTCAAAAAGTGCTTCTTTAGGTTCTTCTTGGTATTCGACATACCTACCTCCTCCTTTAATATCATAACTTAATTTACCCATTCCAGGACGTCCATTTTTGTACTGAAATCTTATTTTATGAACATGAATACCAACATAATCTTCATCTTCACTTCTATGTCTATGAACTGTAATTGCATTATCGCATTTATTAAACCAATTTGCTGATCCAGATATATCATAAGGCGTTGGTACAATCGGTCTTCTATTATTGTCATTTTCCATTTTCTTTGGATGTGCTACAACCCATATATGCATTTCATTAATTTTGGCAAAGGCATTTAGTTCTGCAAGAACTCTAGAAATATACAAGGTTTCATTTTCGCCACTTCCAAATTTATGTTCTAATGTATTCCAAGGATCAACAATTAATCCATTTAATCCATGCCTATAATTTAACAATTTTGCGGTATCCATAATAGATTTAATACTAACTGAATCTTCTTGAGTACCTATAAACTTAATATGATCGTTTAATATAAACATAGAATCTCTAGCAGTTTGTTCAGACATTTTATGCTCTCCATAAAAAGGTTTTCCAGCAAACTTGCCCACTAATTTAAGTAGATGATGTTTTATAGGAAAATTCTCTGCTGAAAATATACCAAACTTCCAACCATGATTTTGGATCATATTTATCATAAGGGCATCCATCCATTCAGATTTACCCATATTAGGAACTCCAGTTACAACAGTTACTTCACTATGACTAACACGATAATGATCATCTACAGACATCCATCCCGTACTTAACCCTTTATGTTCTGGAGCATTCATTAGTTCAATAGCTTCATCAGTTATATCTTCAATTAATACCACTCCCTCTATTGGATAAGGATGAGCATTACTTATAATGTCAACAATCTTATCTTTACCATGCTTTACAAGAACTTCATTTAAATCTTTGCAGCCTTCAGGATATGTAACTTTAAAACACTTTTCCCTTCCAATCCTTCTCGATAGTTCACTTTGTAATGCATTACCATTTGGGTCGTTATCAGTACATAATATAACTGTTTTAGCATTCATTAGATGTTCTTCAGCACTAAGCAAGTATGAAAACTTTTTATCTGTAGGCGTTGAATTTGGAGCAATAGCACCATCAGGAACTGATACCGCATTAGTAAATCCACTCTCAACTAAAGATAAAGCATCCATTTCACCTTCAGTTATAATGATGGTCTCCATCCCAACCATATGATCAAATCGATAAAAACATTTTTCAGCATTTTTACATTGCTTAAACTGTTTATCTGCTGTTCTAGATTTAATGTTGACAACCTCCCCACCTTTATAAAATGGAAACTGTATCCATCGATCTTTAAAACCAATCTTCTCAGATATAAGCGTGTTTTCAGAAAGCCCCCTCTCAGAAAACCATTTAACAACTTTTCCAGGAAGATCACTTATAACTTCTTCTTTAGGTTTTTCTATCGGAGGGATATATTCTTTTTTAGATTTTTTATTCAAGCTACCCCTCCACCCACAATGATGACATAGCCAAACACCTTCATCAATATTAACTGCCAAGCATGGGTCATAAGATTTTTTTCTAGTAGATGAACATTTAGGACATACAACCTTTTGCTCACCAAACCCATTACTGATATATATTCCATGATCTTCAAAATTCATTCTGAACTCCATTTGCTATAAATATTAGCAAACTTCGTCAGCCCATTTTTTGATTTCTTTCTTAATGAACGAAGGGATAATAAGTTTTTACTCCAAAAATCATTGTAAGTAGCCCATTCAATTACGGACCAAACTTCAGTATCTTCAAACTTATCAACCTTAATTAATTTAAAAAGATTGTTAATTGATTCATTAACTAAGTTTTTATCTTGACTCCAATACTTAGATACTAACTTACTATGCACCTTAGATTGTTTGTTATAAAATTGACGAACAATTCTATATAAATATTCATACTGCTTTTCATTAATATCTCTTAAAAGCTTTATCTCCAGAGGATTCTTATTAGACTTACTGTGTATAATATTATTAGTATAATAATATATATCGTGGGGGGCGGTAGTGGAAATAGGGCTTTGATCGTGATTAAACACAACAGAACGCTTCTTTTTATCTTGATCCACTTCTGTCTGTGGCGTAGTGGTATCATTGATTTTGTTCTTTTCCACTTCTTCGTAGCGAGGAGTGGTTAACCATATTAATCTACTTTTATATTTCATCGTAACTTCATCTCTTATAAGGTTAAGATTGATATGTCCACACTCCCTTAGTGTGCCTAAATATTTTGATACTGATGATTGACTATAACCTAAAGCTTTTGAAAAATAAAGATTGGTTTTAGTGCAATAACCATTATCTAAAGTTGCAGTTATTTCACAGTACAATAATTTTTCTCTACAAGATAAAAGATTATCATACCTAACATTTGAAGGGATGTACCCTATGTATGCATGTTTCATTGTTTCTCCTTTTTGGTGGTTGGGGGAAGAAAAAGGAGTAACTCCCCCCGAGTCGTTGGTATGACACATTTGGGTATATAGTAACCACCATCACTAAAACTTTTTCCTTTTTTATACCCAACAAATATAACCATAATATACTTTTTATACTAGTATTATATAAACCAACTATTTTGTTCCCCATATTCTTTCTACCCATTTCCTGGCGAACCAATCAAATACGATCAAGGCGGCAAGAATCAAACAACAAGATAAACTGAATAAAAAGAACGATACAAGCCATTCGGCACAGTTTAATATAATCATTCTTCCCCCTCATATATTTCTAGTTTAGAAAGTGAATCCTCGCCTATTTCAATATAAGTTCTTATATGTCTGTAATCGAAAGGAACATATTCATACTTTTTCTGACCTTCCTTTTTACGCTTTACAAAAAGCCCTTCAACATTATATTTTGCATCAATAATAAACTTCCTCTCATCCTCATCAAAGTGTTCATCTGTTTTATAAGCATTTAAGTTTACAAGGTCATCTTCGTAGTTTCTAATATACATTTCAGGATATTCATCTTCCCAATTAACACCTCTAGCTTTAAGATACATTTTTATTGCTTTGGTGATCTCATAACTATCTAGATTGATTTCCATTTTTTACTCCTTTTTTACTTTTGATTTCTTCTCTTATTTCTTGAAGATACTTTTTAGCACCTTCATATCCTAACTCGATTACTAGGTTTTTTATTTTACCCATGTCATCTCCTTTGTTTTTTGTTTAGCATATTTCTCAGCTTGGACCTCATAAAAATTACATTCATAAGGATCAAGGTCTGAAATTATACATCTTTCCATTTCTAATTCATAGTCATTTTTATAAGCATCCAATCCCATTTCTTTACAATACATGGCGTGATTGATTTCGTGAAATAAAGTCATTAGAAACTCTTTTTCAGAAAGGCTTTTATGAATATAAATCGTGTTTGAATCTGCATCGTACTTGCCATTAAAATTTAAACTATCAAATATAAGAGTGCAGTTTAAATTATGCTTTTGTAGTTCGTGCATTGCAAATGTCTCTTTATTAATCATACCTCCTTAACTCCTATGGTTTTTATAAAGACTCCATCTTTATATTTAGAAGGATCGATTTCTAGCATTTTACATAAATAATTCCAAGCATATTCGCTCTCCATTAATTTAGGGTAAATTGCTATTAACTTACTTTGCGGCGTAAAGCCACTTACTTGTAATTGATACTGTTGTTTTTTTGGAATGTCCATTATTGATTCTCCTTTTTACATCTAGGGCATTGTTTTCTTTGTTTACCATATGTTGGGAAATTAACATAATAAGATATAAAATCCTCAATGTTTCTTTTCCCATTCTTTTTATTGACTCTAAATGCAGAACTTAATTCCCAACATCTTTTGCATTGCAAACAATACTTGATATATTGATCTGCTAATTTAGAATCAAAATTCACATGTTTTTTTTCTTGTATAGGTTTAGTTGTATCATAATCAAAAAAATCAAAACTCATTATATACTCCATTGTTGTGCCATAGCATCTGCAATCCCTTGATATGTCTTGGATCTTAACTTTTGGCGTTCTGCTTTTGTTTTTGCTTTACTCAATACATCTAAATACCACTTAGCTTGTCTTTTTTTCTTGCCATTTTTATCAATCCACTCAACAAACTCACCTTTATTTACAATCTTGGTAGGTTTTAGCTTTGGTAGATTCTTTAACCATAAACAAGTTTTTTTAGCTTCTGAATGTCCATATTCATAAGGTTGTATTATTTGATCGGGTTTTCTAATTGCACTAGATATAACCGAAACGGGATTTTCTAATGCTATCTTTTCAATAGGTGCATCAAGTAATTTCTTTACAAAATCAAGTGCTTTATTTCTATTCTTTAACCTTTCTAAACAAATTGAACCATCGTTGTTATACATCCATCTAGCACCACTAACTGCTAAATAAGTGCAAGGTGGATGGGCAATCATTAAATCATATTTACCACTATATGCTTCTTTTAATGCATCACCTTTTATATGCCATTGAGGTTCACCACCACTACAATCTTGAATATCACAAGAATACGCTTCGTGACCTAGTTTTCTAAAAGCCTTTGCAACTGCTTGACTCTCTTCACACGCTACTAATACCTTCATTATAATAACTCCTTTATTTTTTGATTTATTGCTTCTTTTTCTCTTATTAATTGCTTCAAGCCTAAATACTTTCGCCAAAGTTTATTATTTTTTTCTTTTTCATCATTTAAGTCTTGTTGTAATGCCCAAAAACGAGCATTTAATTTATCGATTTCTTCTTTTGCTTCAGAATAACTAGCACCTTGAATATATAAACCGAGTCCATCTGCATTATCTTTTGCTACTTCTCCACCATTACCATATTTACCCTCTTTTGGACATCTATATCGATATGAAAAACGATATTCTGAATGTTGCTCTTTTGCAAGAGTGTTTAAATGCTTTATAGCTTTTCGGTTTTCTTCTGAGTTAGGAATTACACAAACTTGTCTAGTCAAGCTATTATAATTCTTTTTAGTCATATTCTTTTTTGGTAGTGTCAATTTCATTATATTTCTCCAATTATAGGTTTAACAAAATTATTATAATAGGAACATTCTTTATCATTTATAACTTGACAAGGTTTGTTCGCAATTTTAGAATCAATAACTTGATTTATAATAACTTTATTTAATGTAGGTTGTTTTTTAAATACTATTCCTAAACATTTTAAGTTAGTCTCACAATTAGCACAACTAGACTTAATACGCCCTTTTAAGGTGTTACCTTGTCTATTCATTCTCATTCTGAACCCTCCCCTAATTTGATATTATATAAATTAGCTACCTTCTTTAAAAGTATTTCAGTATAATACTTTTTATCGGATGTCATTTCTAAGGTGTATCCCATACCCCAAAGATATTTGATTGCATCGAGACATTCTTTTTTAGTGACTTTATTTAACATTTTAAAACTCCTTTTTTAGTGTACAAAAAATTATGGTGAATTATAAATAGAGTCAAGAAAAACTTTGTTAAATGTTAATATTATTTGATTTACCGAGGAGAAAATATAAATCCAATCCAAAAATATAAACCAAAATTATAAATAAGAATTATAAATTTAGGACCAAAATTATTTAATATTTTCAATATTTCAAATTTTCGATTTAAGGCTACAAAATCTTTTAGGTGAACTCAGTATTGACTCAACCTATTTAACGAGGTTTTAGAGCTATTTTTGAGCCTTATTTGGACCTATTTCGACACCTTTTTAACTCCATTATTGAGGGTAAGGGATACAAAAAAGCCCTCTAAAAAAAGGGCTTTGTTTGTTTGGTATGTTAAAAGGGTTTTTAATATGGCTTTTTTAAATTTACTAGCCATTTATTTTTTAGCCTTAATGAGTTAACTTTCCTTTTTAATTTGTTGATCTTATGACTTTTAAAAAGATTTAAAGCCACTAAAAAAACAATTAAAAAAACTATTAATATTTCATTATTCATTTTGTAACCCCCTCATTAGTATTTAATTAGTTTTAAGATTCTAGGTATTTGATCGTAATTACTATTTAAATTCAATTCGTAAACATGATTTATCAAAATGTCATTTATTGAATCTTTTGTAAAAATAGATATTTTATCTAAATAGTATTTTTCAATTTCATCTTCTGAAGGGTTACCTTCTAAAAATTCAATTAATAGATTTATTTTATTTAAATTCATTTTAAGACCTTACCAAAAATTTTAATCCATCTTTTTTTGTTAATTCATTATTCATATTCTTTTTTGACATTTTCGCCCTTAAACCTACAATAATATTTTTTCCATCGTTTTTAATTGTTCTTAAATCTGTTTTATCTCCATCAACTACAATTTGACTATTAAATGTTTTTGGCAAGTCTTGATTTTTATTTTTATTAAATACCATTGCTACATTGTAACCTTGTTTAATTTGTTCCTTTGTAACTTCATCGAGTCCAAAATGTGAATAAGTTAACTCATAATTAAAAAGGGTTTTTCTATTTGCTATTTTGGAGTAATCGTAAAAAGTAACAAACGGGAACAATTCAAAAATTGTAGAATCATATTTTTTTACTTTGATATTCTCCCATTTAATATCACTATAAGCATTAAGCCTAAATGTAGGCTCAAAGCCTCTCTTTGTAGAATAGTTTATAGCCTTAAAAATGTCATGTACTAGATCGTTTAAAAAGTTTTGCCTATCCTCAAAAAATCTAATCGTTTTATTTATTCTAGATTTTTTAACATTTGGAAAATTCCCGTTCCCGTTTTTTGCTACACATACAAAAGAACAATTTGATTTTTTTGGGTTTTGCTCGTTTATTGTTATTCTGTTTGCACTTGGGCAAGTATTATATCCCGATGTATCAGAATGAGCAAGACTTAAAAAGTATGTATGAACTTTTAAATCTAAGTTCTTTTTAGCTTTTTGATTTGTAATTGGTGATGATAATAATTTAAACATATTTAACTCCCTTCTATATTAATGAACTTGTTTTATTTAATTCTGTTAAAAGATCCATATAATTTTCTAATTGACATAAAATAGATTGATTATTTTGTAATAAAAAATTTAATGCTTTATAGTTTTCTAAATTATTACAAGATTCAGATAATGAACAATTAAACTCAGATTCATTAAAACAATTTTTATCAATTCTAATTGTTAAGGTGTGAGTCACTCCTCTATTTGAATAATTTAAATCAAATTCAATCTTTTTATTATTGACATAATTTTCTGAGTTTGTTTTTGTTCTTGGGTAAAGTTCAATATCTTTAAACGTTGTTAATGGGTTAATTTGTTTGTTTACTGTGCCTAGAGTATCCATGATTTGTTTTTCCTTTTATTTAATTAATTAGTGATAGTTTTAATGTAATGTTAAAAACAAATATGAGTCAAATTTTTTTTGTATTTTAAGCAAAAAAAACTTGTAAAAAACTTTATCAAAGCCCAAAGCATCCAATCAATTTTAAGCCACCTAAAACCCACCTAAAACAAGAGATTACTACCTAAAGCTATAACAACACTAAAAACTTTTTTTATGGCGTTTAAAGTGGTAATTTGGGATTCTATCGAGGGTAGAAAATAGAGTAAAAAAACTATTGACATTTGATTGGTTTTAACAGTACAAAAATTAGCTATTGACATTGTCAATTATTGGAGTTATTAGTACATACTAAATCCTTCGTTTTATCTTTTTAAGGTAGGTTACTACCTATAAAACAAGATCGTTTATTTTTGCTATTAAATTGGGCTTATTTGGACAATTGTATATTTTTTATGTAAACTTGTAACACTCTGTTATACTTGTAACAATGTGCAACGTCTCAACCTGGGGCGTCTCAACCCGTTACAACTACCATGGTAGCTGCTTAAATTATGGTAGCTGTATGGTA
>TARA_R100000329_G_scaffold32719_4_pt1 | contig 21507 bp, 6 predicted proteins | sample TARA_R100000329 | Tara Oceans TARA_R100000329 (sample SAMEA2620783) | marine metagenome | biome: marine biome (ENVO:00000447); feature: surface water layer (ENVO:00002042); material: "saline water (ENVO:00002010), including plankton (ENVO:xxxxxxxx)" | depth 5 m | reverse complement strand
GTACCAAAAGGCATCATGATAATCATGTTGCGCTCCTTTATGTAGTCAGGTATTTTATTGTAAAACAACTCTCCGTCTTCATCCTCGTCAGATATTCCGATATTGATTGCAGCAAGCATAGCATTAAATACAACCATACCTGCAGCCATCTTTTGAGCTCCTGTTCTTCTTTGCCACCAGTTTCTATCTGATCCGTCTGGCGCTTGCACTGGCTTGCTGCCTAAAAGAGACCTACCTAATCTAGCCGTACCCTGTACGGAAGCGTTAAAGAATAAGTAAACAGAGTTTAGAGCTTGCCCCCACGTTCCGTGAGCGTTGAAGTTTACTGTTATTGTTTTAGCAAGCATTGCTGCTTTACTTCTAGACATACCAGCCTCCCTTGCAGCTATGTATGCTGACAAACGTATACCATTCTCGAAAGCATCGTTTACACCTTCGACAAACTCAAGAGCGTTATTTCCTTTACCAAGTATCTCTTGCCAAGATGTTTTATCTGTTGACTTAGCTTCTAACTCTTGAGCAATCTTCTGTAAAGACTTGTTGTAAGCCCATCCAGTCCTACCTCCATCCTCTTGGAACTCTTGGTAGTATCTTTCAATTAGTGGGTCCATCTTACCACCAAACTGTCCTTTAACCAATGCTTTAGTAGCAGGGAATACTAACCTCATAATTTCCTTTACGGTCCTTTGAGAGTTGAGCAGTCCTCCTTCTATATCTGCTTCAGCAGATGCATTAAAGATAGCTGACTGTATATCACGTGCAAAGTTTGAGATTATAAATTCTGGGTTTAGTGTAGTAAAAGATCTGCGTAAGTATCTAGTTATGCTTCCAACAAAAGGCACTTTAGTTATCCAGCTTTGTTGAGCTAGCCCCATTCCTTTTAGCACCTCAGCATTACTTGCATCTTCAAAATAAATACCAACCTGCTTACCATTAATTCTAACACCAACCATGTGAGCGTCACTGATGTTAGGATTGTTACCCACTCCAGGAGAGTCTATGACCCTCCATACTTTAGAGTTAGGATTGTTGCTAACTAAATTGTATAAAGCCTGCATAGCTTCGTTAGACCTAGCCTTAATGATTCTAGATGTCGCGTTAGCTATGATTTGAGGTATTATATTAGCAGCTTCTGTTTTTCTACCTTTTGCTTTCTTTGCAGTTTGACCAGTAACAGCAATACCAGCACCGCCTGTTCCGTATCTTCTACCTGACTCTGGTGGCAGTTTATCTCCAAGAAGATCGCTTATCGTTGCGTCAGCAAATCCCTGTAGTGGCACGTAGTTTTCAAACATACTCTCCCATATGTCTATTGTCTCTTGAGATTCTAACCCAAACTCAACCATAGTCTGTCTGCTCTTCTTCATCATGTCTCTGACAATATCAGCAGCTGCTTCAAGAGATTTTCTTTTAGCTGCTGGGATGGCAGCTAGTGCTTTTTTAGCTGCGTCTGTAGTTCTACCACTACCACTTTCAGATCCGTTTCTTTCTCTTATAACATTATTTCTCTCTTCTGCGTGTAGATTATACATGTAATCACCAAGCTCTTCAGATGTAATTCCATTCTCTTTTAGAGTTTTTGCAAGTCTATCTACTTCTTTCTCAATGTTTTCTAAATCAAGTGCAGCTTTACCATACATCGTCTTTTCAGACATAAAGAAGTTTTCTTCGTCTGATACCCTAAAATTAGGCTTTGATCCAGCAACAGCTTTCTGTATGTTGAATACACCTTGATACTTCTCTTGTAGTCTAATAATCCATAAATCTCTAGTTGACTGCCAGAAAGATGTCTCTGGAACCTCAAAGGTTCCTTGATTTGTGTTTACAGTTTTTGTCCCTTTTCTAGATCTGCTAAACCTACCATTTACACCTATGATCATATCCTGCTCAGTAACATAACCAATTCCAGTTCCAACAACTCCTGGTGTAGCTCTAACTGTGACTCCAGGACCCATTTGAGTCACAGGCATCGTAGAACTTCTAAAGACATCCTGCGCTAAAGGTTTATCCGTTACGACTACAACTTCTTTTAACCCTCCCTCAAACGCGTAAGGAAATGCTGATCCCTTATCAATACGCTTTTTAAATCCATCACCAACTTTTGATTTCATCTCACCTAAATCTATCTCCAACACAGCCGCCACCGTGCCAGCTTCAGGCGCATCAGTTCCATCCATGTACTCTGGTAATATCAAAGAATTTCTTATATCTTGTAGAGTAGGTAATCCACGTGGCCCAGCCCATCCTATAGCTATAAACTTCTCACCCACCCTCTGATACATACCTAAAGTTTTACCGTCAATATTCATGAATAAATCGTACCCCTTTTTAAACGATCTGTAATCTTTCCAGGCAAAACTACCGTCTTCATTTCTTACGATTAATTCTTCAAACTGAGATGACTCAGGAGATCTTAATATAGATTCAAACGTGCTTCTACTTCTGTCTGTTCTTCTGTCATTGAAAGCCTCATTTGCTTTATCGACCACATCTTTTTTTCCTAGATTACCTTGATCCGCTTGGTACAACACATTATCCATTATTGCAGAAAACAGTAGTGGGTTACCAGCAAGGTTTCTTGCTTTGGCCCCATTAAGAGTAACAACTACGTGAATTTTGCCGTCAGTCATACCGTTTTCAACTAACTTTTTCTCAAACTGTCTCTGCATAGCAGCATTATGGAAAGACACAGACTTACCCTCTTTTCCCGCAATAGAAAGCTCTTCGATACCACTGCTTGTAGAATATGTGTTAGGGTTTCCTTTAAATCTAAAATTTGCTGCAGCTACCTGGTCCCAACCAACGTGCAGAACCCTACCTCTTTTGAAGCGGTCGCTTACGTTTTTCCATGTTTCTTTAGTAAACTCTTTTGGCTTACTCTTGTAGCTGTTAACCTGGATCTTCAGGTCTGGATATTCAAGCTCACCTTTTTCATTAAGGGCGTCTAATTTTCTTCTCTTGATACCCTCTCTTGTAACTCTGCTTTTTGCAAATCTCCCTCCCTCGGCATCAGGGTTTGATTCCATACCCAACTCAGCAATGTTTTGAGGTGTTGTATCTATTTCACTTGGCCCTATAATTTCTAAATTACTCATAGTAAATATAGAAGGGTGTTGTAATCTAGATACAATACTACCCCTACCTTTTAAGGCAATAAGATCTTCTTCCGTTATGTCGGATTCTATTAGGGCTTTAATGTTAGCTTTTGTTATTATAAGCTCTTGAAGCTTTTCCATCTCATCCTCTACGGTTGTTGATGCAAACGATGGAACATCAAACTCATCTCTTTGTATAGGGCTAAATGAATCTACCTGAGTATGACTACTGAGATTCTTATCATTGTTGCTTAAAAGTTCAAATAACTCACTATCAAGATCTCTTATTTGCTTTCTAACTTCATCACGCAACTCTTGCTCTCTTAGTCTTTTTTCGATCAATCTCTGCCCATAAGTTTTAATTTTAGGGACTGACATTTCAATTACATTCCCAGCATTGTCTACCTTAGGTCTTGGAGGGGCAACGTCTACTCTGTTTCCATCAGAATCAAAGTAATACATATCTCTCATCCTGTCTGGAGCAACACCGTTTCCTGTAGAATTATTATAAGCTGCCTTGAAATAGAAATAGCTAGGAACGTCCATTGTTAAATCCCTATAACTCATTTTATCTTCACCTGTAAATTCATTGTAACCAACTGAAGCAACTTGAGTATAATAAAGCTTTACTCCATCCTTCATGTCATTGAACACTTTTTGCTGTTTTGCGCTAAATGCACCTCTACCCTCAGCCTCTTCAGCTTTAGTATCTTCATTAATAGCGGAGTTTAAATCTGATTGTTCTACACTAACCGCCTTTTCAAACTGCCTAGAGTCTTTTATCTTTTTAGCAAGAGCTAATAAGTCGTCGTTGTTTTTTATAACAACGTCACCCTTAAACTTACCAAACAGTTTGTTGATAAAGTTTCTTATTTTAGCTACAATACCAGACTCATATTTTTCTGGAGAATTAGAGTAATCTATAAGTAACCCTACAATAGATTCTTCACTAACTTCTTTAGCTTTGTCTTCCGACAGCCCAAGATCACGAAGCTTCTGCTCAGTTAGATTAGTGAGATCTACTTCCTGACCGTTTATGTTTAAATGAAACTTATCCTTACCAGCTTTAATAACAAGCGATTCTGGAAGGTACGTCTCTAGTTTTTCTTTTAATACATTAAGAGCGTTAACACTAGTTTTAGCCAGCTTAGACAGTTGAGCAAAAAGCGGTGCCCTCCTTACTGAGTCTTGACCTATAATCGTCCTAAGCACACCGTGAAGAAACTCTTCTTGAACGCTTTCTTTTGTAGACCCAAACTCTGTAGTGCCATCCATGTTTGTAGTCTCCCAAGGTGGAAGGTATATAACTCCATCCTTATGGTACCCCCTTATGATTCCGTCAGAATCTAAAAATTCTTTCGCTCCGTTTACAACTAGATTTCCATTTGAGTCCCTCAAAGTAGCGAAGTCTTGCATGCTGTTTAACAGCACAATCTTCATCTTATACTTGTTTATATCTTTCTTCCACCTCTTAAGCATACCTGTTATAGCTCTCTTAAGTGGTGTGGCTACATTATCTAAAGCATTTATTTGAGCCTCAGCATCTGACGCAGTTAGATCTACTTCTTGGGTTGGTCCTGCTTCTTCTGGTTGTCCTGTTTCCCTTGGTTGTGCAGGAGTCTCGACAGTATCCTGATCTGGTCCCTCTTCGGCAACGCCTTCAGGCTCTTGAAATTTGTCAGTTGTACTTCTTCTGATTTGGGCTTCTCTGAGTTGTCTAAATTCTTCATCTTGTTCTAATTGTTCGTTAATTCTTTGTTCTTGTTCTGGTGTTTGGATTTGATTAAGCAAAATTTGATAAGCTAAATCTTCAGCTACAGCCCCAGTATACATCTTAGTGTTTCCACTATCATCAACTAGGCTTACAGCTTTAATACTACCATCTTCGTTATATTCTATTCCTTGTGTAGGGAGCTCTGTTTGCATGTTCATTTTCTCTCCCTCTACGGTTAATGATCCATCCTCATTGGCTTGAACCAATGATTCTTGAGGTATGAGGTTTACAGAAGAAACTCCGTCACTTCTTATATCGTCTATATTACCTAGATCATATATCTGCCCGTCTTTCGATTCAAAGACAACTCTCTGGCCCTCTACATATACATCTCCGTCGATAGGGCTATCAAACTGACTACCCCCGAAACCGCTTAATTGAGCAGGCCTGTCAATAACATCGTCAACTACAGTCTCATCTCGTTGAGTTTCAGCAGTCTGTGTAGTTTCTGCTGGAGCTGGCTGAGCTTGAGTTCGCTCTAACCTTAATTGCTCTTGCTCTATTTCTAGATTTTTCTTTCTATTAATATCTTCTTTGGTTAAGACTTCTAAAGCATCTATCTCCTCTATCTCTTGAGTTATTTCCGCTAATCTATTGCTTATATCCTGCTGACTACGAGAGGGAGTTGCTGGAGCTGCTTCGGGCTGCTGTGTGACCTCTGGGGCTGCTTCAGCAAGAGCTTCTAACTGCTTAGATATTTCTTTAATTCTAGCTGCTTCTTTTCTAAAAAACCTTTCGTCCTTACCCTTCATTTTATCCTTTAGCTGCTTTTCCTCTTGTAGGAGGCGGTACGCTTGCTTCTGTTGAGAAAGAGATAGATTTTCTGGCATTTGATTTACTGCCGCGGCTGCATCGTTTATTTGTTGTATTTTCTCATCTGCTTCTTCACGGGTTATTTCTCCCGCTGCAACTTTTCCGTTTATTGACGCTATAGAGGCGTCCACTACAGCTGTGTTTTTGTACATGTTGAGAAGCTCCATGTCTCTGTCGCTAAATGGATTAGTGGCAGATCTCACAACTGTTGGAGCTCCAAGCAATAAAGATCCTATACCCTCCCTTACCGCAGCTTCAGTAACCTGAGAATAGTATTCTGCAGAGAACATTTCAGGAGTATCAAATTGAACGCCATATGTAGCATTCCACATCCTTTTTGCGTTAATATCAACAATCTCTTGCAAAAACCCTGTTTCAGCCTCAGCAGCAAAACCTCCAGCCATAGTTAGCGTGCCTCTCCCTACCATTGTTTTAACATCTTGTTCTACAAACTCGGCAAAACTTTTAGCTGTAAACTTACCTCCAGGAGACTTCTTCAAAAATTTATAGACAAGCATGCTAACAAAGCCTTTCTTGTTTATAAGGTTTCTAAAACCTAGATTCTCTAACACGGCTGTCGCTACAGCCACTGGTGCTATAAGTTTATACTTATCCCCCTCTTTGACGTCAGCAAACTCTTCACCAGACATCTCCTCTTGAAGCTGAGCTGTTGTTGAAAGCATGAGTCTAACCATTCTTAATCTCTTACCTGCAAACGATGGTATTGATTCTACAGCCCCACCAAAAGATCCAGTAATCCATGTTTCGTCCATTGCGTTAATATACTCTTCAGTTATATTAGCACCAATAAAATCCGTTAGGGGTGTTGACCCTATGTACGGTTTTTTTAATCTCTTTCTCACTGGATCTAAGAGAGTCCCCATTATTTGAGAATCCAAGTCTTCAAACTGATATTCAAAGGATCCTGCATCTTCTTTCTTTTTAAATGTTTGTTTGTATATGTAATCCCTAAGCCTGCCATATCTAACAATTTTGCCATCTACAATTGATCCTTCATAATTTTCTGGTTGAGCGACGAATGTCAAGTAATTCAAATCTGTCGAAGTCACACCAATTCCTTTATAAGGGCTGACTTTAGATCCCTCTTCAATAATAAATTCATCAGGCACTTCAAAGTCCTCAAACCCTGGTTGCTTTCTTAATTCATCTACATACTGCTGAGCACTTATAAATTTTTGATAAGCAAACTCTGTATATACATCAACGCCAATCTCGCCTATACCCATGGCTATGTTATCAATACCTTTTAGAAGCTTGTTATAAAAATACTCAAGCCTTGAACCTTGCTGTGCTTTTAACTGTGTAAATGCACCTAAATCATATTCAAGCGTTTCTAAAGATCCATTAAAATCTTGTACGTGTTGGTTGTGTTTAGGTATCTCAACTCTTAATTCTTCTGCTAGTTCGTTTCTTCTAGCCTCCTCGCTAGGCTCAAGAGATATAAGACTGTTTAGTTCTTCATACTCTTCATATTTAGCATCAAGAGCTAACTGTCTTTCTGTTATAGTTAGCATCATTTCGTTAGACATATCTATCCTCTGTTGAGCCTCTCTTTCGTTAGGTATGGTAACTCTATGGCGATTTACACCATTAGCCATAGCTATAGTTTCAACCTTAAACTCATCATCAACCATATTCTCCCCTATGAAAGAAAACAATTTCTCATCCTTTGCTTTCCTTATAGATTCTTTTCTAGCGACATAATATGGGCGGTCCTGCCCATAAGGGTTAGTGCCATATCCTAGATCAATTTCAAAATACATGGTTTCTCCATTAGGAGCGGTGGCATATATAAAATCCATTCCAGGAACAGCCTCTTCAAACTTAAATCCATATTGACCAAACCTAGCGTTCAACTCCATCACAGCCTCCTCTTCTTGTTTGTCCGAAAAATAACCTTCAGCTTCTTTAAACCAGTTTATTCCCTCAAGCCCTCTATCCTCCCTCTCTTGCTGGGTCATATACACCATACCCCGAGTGCTGCCTTTGAATTCGTCTAACGATGTGTTAAATCTTGTCATTAACGGAGACAACTGCGACTCCGAAGAAATAGGTTCTTGATCTCGTGATGTAGTAGGGTCCGTAGAAACCACCTCCCCAGCTCCATCCAAATCTGTTGAATCTTTTTTTTTTACAGACTCTAAAAACATATCTACAGGTCTCCTAATTGCAAAAGTGTCATCTACAGAGCTTATCCATGAGTGCATTTTTTTAGCATACTCTGGATCTTGCATCTTTTCGTTCCAGTCGTCCTGATTAGGATATCTAGATTTAAAAGTTGGATCTTGACTTGCTATCCAACCGTATAGTTCATCTAAGTATTGATTCATTATAAATAATATTAAGGAGCTGGGATATTAGCACCGCCTCCTACATCGTCAGGAAGGCTCTGTAGTCCAAAGAACATATCAATCTCCATGTCCTCTCCGTAGCTTGATTTTATAGCTCTATTTAGAAGTTTGATCGCAGTGTCGTAGTTTCTACTTCCTTTCTTTATTAGGAAGGTGCCAGCAGATGTTCCGTCATCATAAAAGGCGTTCTTAATCATTATATCGCCACGCCCCCCATCTTGATCTAGGAAGAACACAACTTTGTTAGGTTTTATTTCAATGTCTATATTTTCGTCGTCTTTAGATGCCACTATAATTTTTCTTTCGTCTTCATATAGTCCTGGCATAGCATACTCCCTACCTGTAGTTGGATTATTTGGGATTTCTGTTCGTTCTGGAACTAAAGCTCCACTTTCTACTAGGTTGTTTATTATCCCTAGAACAGCTCCAGGTATGTTTCCTGGATCATTAGTATTTTGTGTATCGTCAACTGCAATCTTTTCGTCAGGAAGTTCCCCTCCAGGGTAACTTATTAACAGTGAGTTTACACCACCGCTTTCGTCAATATACGTTACCTGAACCTTGGGTTGAAAACCTTCAGCTAACTCTTCCGCGCTAGGATTTATACCGAAGCGGGAAAGCGCCTCCATAATCTGATTAGCATATTGACTACCTTGGAATCCGTCTTCCTCACCTATTCCCATAAGGACGTTTCTTAATCTATCTTTTACGCCTACCTCTTCAGCAGGAGTTTCCTCTTGATAACGTATACCTATTAAATCTAGTCGGCGGTTTCGTAATTTTATTTCATCAGCGGTTGGGGGTTTTGGAGGTTTTGGAGGAGTAACTTGTTCCTCTTTCTTCGTTGCATCCAACCAAACCCTTTTTACTTCGTCTGAAAAACGCGTAAATAGCTTTTCTTTACCCACTCCAAAATTTCCCGTATCTATAAAAGTCTGCCTCAGCTCTGGTTTTATACCCATACCCTCAGCTACGGAGTTCCAAGCTGCAGCTCTAAACTGTTTGTCACTAGCCTCCATATTCGTCATCCCGTCAACAAACAGGTCTAAAGCGTCTTCCTCATTCCACTTACCGTTTCTGTGAGATATGTAAGCCCAAGTATTAGCATTTTTTGCAATTAATTCTAGCTGACCACCTATATCCCTTAAGTTTGGTAGGTAGCTTAACCCACCCAATGTTCTATATTCTAAATCTTGATATCTAACCTCTTCTCCATCTACTTTAACATACAGCTCTCCATCTCTCATAAACATACTATCTTTATCGTAGTATCCTGTACCATTGTTTATCTTTTCAAACGTACCGTTTGCTTCGGCAAACAAATCTACTGGAGTTCCATCTATATTTACAGCAGGCTCTTTACCTATTTTAGTAAGAGCTTCATTATTTGTCAAAGAGTTATACTTAGCGTCTACAAATGTCGTCCCTGTACCTAAGCCTTGTGGCTGTGATGTTAAGTGTTCTGTATTTCCGTAAGAATCTGCGTAGAAACCCTCTGAGTTTTCTATAAGAGCGTTAAGATTGGCTACAGCTTGAGCAAAAGCTGCAGGGTTTCTAGCATATTGCCTACTATTATACTTAGTCATAATATCATTACGCATAAACTCAATAGCTTCTCTATCGCTTTTGTACATACTACCAAGAACCTCTCCATATACTTGCTTAGCAGCCTCTTGGTCGGCGATTCTTCTATTTACAACTAGGTTTCTAGCTACTGTATTTACAGCTTCTTGATTTGCTTCAAACGCTTCACGCTGCTCTCTTGCGGAAGCCTCTCCAAATGTAGGTATTCCGTAATCCTTTAAAGAATACATAGGAGATTGTGTATTAGTATGATTTGGCATTATGCTTCTCCTTGAAATTCTGGTCTGCTAAGCAACTCTCTCATAAACTTCATGAGTCCTTTTTGATCTCCAGCATTCGTTAATTTTTCTATCATAGCCACTTGCTCGTCGTTAAACACAAGAGCTTCTTGTCCTGTCATCTCACCTTCTTTAACGCCAGTTTCTTCATCTACAATGGCTTTTTTATTTGTATCGTGATTAAACTCACCATCAGTAACCATTACACCGCCTCCATCACGAAATTTGTATTTACCTCCCTTTTCTCTAATTCCATCATCCTCCTGTTGATCTTCTTCTTTTAACTGATCAATTCTATTTTGCAATTCTTCTAGTGAGTAATTGTTAATATCTGATTCAGGATTGTATCTATCTTTTACCATTTCTAGCATAGCATCAAACTGACTCTTACCTTGCTTTTGTGCCGCTGCTATCTGATCTCCGTAGTAGCTACCTAAATTATAAGCTGCCGCTGCTGAGTCACTTGCATCTTCAAACATACCTCCCTCTTCAAAACGAGGTAGTCCGTCCTCACCTCCAAACATACCTTGCATACCATTTCGGCTAAACACAGTATCATACCCAGCTTCAAATCCAACACCCAACGCAGCTCCTGCACCTGAAGCTAACCCTTGGATTATAGCTTGGTTTTGCTGTCTTTCAGCCTCCTCTTTTGCGTCTCTAGCCATATCTCTACCTACTACACCCATTCTTTCTAATCTTCTAGCGTCCGCCATCTCTGCCTTCAGTTGAGTATTAAAGTCTTGTACATTCGCAGACTGTATAGCCTCTTGAGTGCTTCCAAAATCCGTAAGAGCTTTTCGCCTATCTGTCAATCCCTTTACGGCTTGCTCTCTAGCGAAGTCTCCGTAAGCGTCGCCAGACAGAGCGCTCATAGGTGCACCACCCATAGCTGCTGTAGCAAGAGCTTGCTCTCTAGCCTCTGCAGCTTGATCCTCTGCAGCACGAGATAGTCCAACACCCAAAGCCTGAGAGGTGGCTTGGCTCATAAGTTGTTTCTGTATAGGTGTATCTAATTCCCCTCTTCTTAACGCAGCTAATCTACGCCTAGCCTCGTCTCGATCTCTTGTTGCTCTTCTCGTTGCTCTACCAGCTTGCTCTTCTGCAGCTTTTGCTGCGCTAACACCTCCAGCTATACTTGAAGCTGCACTAATCCCAGCCATAAGAAGCGGTATGTATGCTACGTTTACGTCTGAACTGACGTTCTGTATTAGTAATAAAAAGTCTAACATGTATATTATTTTTGCTAAGTTACGAAATTATGCGCTAGAATCTAAATTTGACTCAGAAACATCCATATTTATAGAAAACAACTCTACCTCTTCAGGTGACGCGTTATAAAGGCTTACAATAGCATACTTATCTCTAGGTCTGTCGCCGTATCCGTTACCGTTAGATCTATGTATAATAATTGTACCTACTAATTGTTGCACTTCCTCTGGATTTACTAATTGCTGTGATCCGACGCTATAAAGTATGGTAAAGTCGTCTACTATAGATGCAGGTTGTATTTCAGAAACAGTAGTAAACACAGGCACAATACTATTGTTAACCATTCTAAATGTTTGCACAGACCCACCAAGATTTAAAGGGTATCTATTGACTTGAGTTTCAAAGGTTAGTGTAAGTAGGCCAGCATCGACATCAAAAGATGCGTTAGATACTCTGCCTATTGCAAGAATATTTGATGTAGAAGCGTTAGATCTAGATCCTTTTATATTTGAGAATTTAGTGCCTTCGTAATCTCTATAATCACCTACTTTGCATATTTCATTTTGTGTTCTTATAACAGCTGGCCAAGATGCGGTTCCTTCTAAACCGATAGCATTGTAAATCTTAGTAGCTGAAGGATTCTGCAGCGTAGAAACTGCTTTCAACATAGATTGGTATTGAACGCCATGGAAAAAGTTTCTTGCTTGATTTCTACCGTGATCCCACACAAATACATCACCTGTATCTGTTATGTCTATAGGTTTAAATGAAATAAACCTGTTGTCAACTTTTGCATAATTTGTAGAGTTGAAGCTATATCTAGTTTTCCAATTCTCTCCAGATTCGTGGTCAAAGGCAGCAGTATTTACAAACGATTCATAAGAATGACCGCCTTCACTGTCAAGCTCTAACCTAGCTAGAGGTAGAAGAAGTTCGTGAGTGTTTGGAGCCGTAATACCCTCCGTAGAAGGAGTATTTATTGCGTTTGGTTTTAAGAAAGAAACGATATATTCATTTTCCATAGGATCAAAACCACCAACAATTCTTATGTCGCTATAAAGTATTTTATCAGTAGACGAATCTAAAAGCTCCTCTAAGTTTCTGTTAAAATACTCCTCCATACCCATATTAGAAATTATCTCTACGGACTGGTTAGATGGATTTAACCTACAAACTCTTTTGTTTGCTTTATCAACAAAGTAAACAAACCCATCGACAGGAACTACGGATTCTGGGTTTCCAGAACAACCTCCTTCGCCAATGTAGAATCTAGCTGAATTTAGAACCTCTTCAGATATATTTAAAGTTGTTTCGCCTTGAACGGTTTCAGTAATAGATCTGTCAACTGGGATAACAGCAGCTTTATTTTGCTGAATAGATGTGATGTATTCATCTTCTCCTACTATATAGTTAACCTCCCCATGTTTTTCTGGTAGGTCAAAATACATCTGATTGTCATAGTGAGGGAATGAGCTGTGCTTTAACTTAAAGAAAGAAGGGTTTGTTTTTTGTGAAAACGTAACAGAAGACTGTTTTCTCTTTCTGTAAACATCTGGGTCTATATAATTAACCTTACCGTACCCCTTAGCTTTTGATCTGTGTAAGTCTATAGCCGCCTCTGTCTCAAGATAATATGGTAGAAAGTTTGGCTCTGAAATATCACCACCCTCACCGTTAACATTTATTAAATCGGCATATGCTCCAATCGCTGAGCTATAGTTTCTAAAGTTCACTGGAACAGACCTAAAAAATACATCTCCTTCTTCTATAATAAATCCTACATCTATATTATCTCCAGGAAGATCTTGAGCATATTCGTCTGGTATAGGCGGTTGCTCGTGTATTGCTACCCCGTAACCTCCGTCTATAACTCTACCTCCATAATTCGTTTCAAAGTAAGCTTGTATACGATCAGCGCTTTCTTTCTCTGGTGATACGATTTCGAATATACACCTGTTATTCCAAAGGCTAAGGCCGTCTAGGATGTCTGCGCTAGAAAAACCTATTGCATCTTCGTTGTTTTGCAACACCAAGAACTCACCGTTTCTTTGCGCTATATCTTGAGTAAGGAGAGAAAACTCCTCATTGTCGTATAAAGGATGATCCTCTAGTTGAGCTGTTAATCTCTCTACACCTAAAACAGTAAATACTGCGGTATCCTCTGCATATACTATGTCTCCAGATGAGGTGTAGTGACTTATAACCCTTAACTTATCTCCAGGAGAGTATCTATACAGTAAAGGTTCATCCGTATCTGCGTCTCTAGCGCCATATGCTTCGGCATAAGATATATTACTCGTTTGTAAATAATTTAAAGAAACATATATTTTAGATTTTATTACAGCGTCTCCTTTTTCAGTAAAAGCACCCCCAGCAGAATACTGTATAAATCTTTTAGATTCATTTCTGTTAGAGTAAAAAATTCTATATTGGTCCATTAGCAGGTCTCCATTAGCATCTCTAACGCTAGGTGCTGCTGAATTTATTCTAAGCTTTATAGCTACTGGACCTCTAGGTGTACCTTCAGATCTTTCTGAAAGCGAATAGCCAGGAACATACACGCTTGATAGTTTGTTTATGGCACTACGTCTACCTCTTTTGTCGTAGTAAGCTATGCCAAAATCATGAGTAGCCCTAGTTTTAAAAGATAGATTAGTTTCAGCTAGTGAAGCAAAATTAGAAACAACATTGATAAACTCAAGAGGAGAACTATTAAATGCATCAGTTTTAAAGTGATTGTCAGAAGCTATGTTTTCACCATCGGTTACATCTAGGTATAATCCTAAATGATCGATATATGGCATATTATTAACAATTCCTAGAAGACTTGTGTTCCATATAGACCCATATCTATTTTGTTGAGGGTATGGAGGGCCTGATGGATTAGCAAATTGCTCAAAACTCGTATCCTGGTTAGGTGGTACTACAATAGATACTAGGTCTCCAGGAACCCATGAAGGTCTTGACAAGTTTTCTTCTTGACCATTAAGACTAATCGCTGTATCTGAATAAGGCCTTGTAATTTGTCTTTGCCCTCCAGGTCCAACGTCTCCATCTACAAGCGCGTATGGTGAGGTAGCTGTTGGGTCAAAATTTTCGCTCTGTGGATCTAAAAAGTCTAAATTGAAATTAAAGTCGACAACGTGTCCCGCCCATGTTGCTGAATTTACAAAAGATGTCGATGTAAACAAGCTTGCCATAGCGTTGATGGATCCCGCCCCGAATGAATCATGATTTGTAATAGAATAGTATAATGAATTCAACGCTTCGTTATCTTCTCCAACACCAAATCCGTAATCTTCAGCTAAAGCTGTGCCAGCCGTGTTAGTAACCGTAACACTATAGTTATCTACAAACTGCTCCTCTTCTACTCCTGTTTTATTATAAACAACCCAGTCTCCTATTGGGGCTGGCATCTTGGAATCACTCACAGCATCGGGTAAATTATACAAAGATTCAACATCTTCAGTGTACTGAATTGTTATGGATGCAGATTGTTGAGATGCGTCTTCAGCTGAAAGGTAGTAAGTTGGAAAGGGCTGGGTAGAAGAGCTAGCATAATACCCAGTTTTACAAGTTAATGAATTTGTTCCTGTTAGTGGGGTTATAAGGCTGTTAACTGTTGGCCACAGAATACTTTTTTCATTACCATCTAATTGCCACCTAGTTGGTGATGTTGCAGCTATAACAACTCCTTCATTCCCGTCTATGGTTGATACTTCACCTTGCCCCATCTTAGGTAGCGGAAAACACGTTAAGATAGCATTTTCATCTGTCGTACCTGTAGGCTCGCCGTCCTCATCCAGTGTTTGAGCTAAAGTTAGATTATCAAGCCTTAATCTAAACCCTCTTTTTGTTGTAGTGTTGTAATCGTTAAATGCTTCAAAGCCAAATTTAGCTTCGGCTCTGTTTATTATAAAAAACCCACCTGGCTTTTCTGCACTAAAGCCGTTTGTTAAGCCCCCTTGAGACATCGTGCATATCAATTCAGAAAGAGGGTTAGCTTGACTAAACTCTGACCCGTTAGACAAACCACAATCTATATCTACAGAAACAGAAGATCTAATGAATTCAAAACCAGTAAGACCTTGACTCCCAAACCCAGGAGCATCCAACAACTCAACACCTAAAGACTGTAGCGATTGAATGGTGTTTAGGCCGTCTCCTGATAAAATTATTGAAACTACAGAAGATAGTTGAGATTGTGTTAAAGTTTGACCAGAGTCTAATGTGGTGAAGTTAAATGTAATCGGGATATTCTTAACATTAAGTATTAAAGGTGCTGCAGGGGTTGTCCCAACTGCTCTCATTTCATTTTCAGATTCCAACTGCTTCCAAGCAAAAGAAGCAACGCCTTCATTAGCTAAAAACATACCTAACGAACTTTCAACTGTAACCGTGCCTGTTGGATTGCCATACAAGATGGGCCCATCAAGAAGTTCAATATTTGGTAAATTAGCATCAAAATTTAATCCGCTGGCACTACTGCTCTGTTGAGAGCCTACAAAATTATTACTACCAACTCTATATACGTGGACATTTCTCCTAGGCCTTATATTTATTGTAATTTGATAATTGTTTGGTACGATTTCTTCTGGCATACCTGCAGTGTCTATAATAAAAGCAGCACTAGCTGCATTGCCAGATGCGTTGTCAATAAATGTTGGCTCTACGTCTAAATTAAAGCTAACAAAATCAGCTGGTCTAGGTTTATAAACAACAGAACTTGTAGCTTGAGCTTGTATATTATCAAAGCCCTCTACGTAGTTCCCATACATTATTCTATGGCCAGAAAGCCCTTGCGCCTGAGCCACTTGAGGTAGTTTATCAAAGTGTTTATCTGCCTCGTCTTTAGGTATAACAGGATATATTCTGTCGTTTCTAAATCTGTACACTCCTGCATAATCATCATTTACCAATCCGTCTTGTACTTGCTGATCTGTAGCGTTTTCTGCAGCATACAAAAGAAGAAAATCGTCATTAGCTTGATCTACAGTCGTGCTAACTTCATCTATTAGTTTAAAATTACCAGAATCTCCTTCTTTAAATAACAGTCTAATTCTTTGAACCTCTGCATTTTGTCTAGGTATAAACAAAGAAACTCTATTTTCAACAATAGCTGAAACCAATGGGTCAGCACCTATGCTTGCTACAGTTGGGGCGTAAGCTACTTTTGAGTATATAGAAGGGGCACTAACATAACCGTTTCTATACACGTTTTGATAAGCGAATATCATTCCGTCAGTATCTTTAAAAGCACTCTCTAAAGACACACCTTGCTCATTAACGTCAGTTTCGTATTCAAACTCAATCGGAACCATAGGAACTCTTGGACACGCCTGTATAAAATCTTCTAATTCTTGACCAATATAACCTGGAGCATTTCCAGTAAATTCATCATCTTCATGGATGCATCTACGAATGTTTATTGCCTTTGGTTCGTTTACATTGTCTGTAAAAAACAACATAAGATCCATGTCTGGATCATTACCCGTAAAAGGATAAACAAAATCTATTCTTTCCTGTTCATTAAAAGGCATTTCTGTTAGTATTTAGTTGTTGTTTTTGTTTTGATGGGAGAACTTACAGGTGATGTTTTCTTTAAGTATTTATTTGACGCTTTTTTTGCTGATACTTTAGATTTACTTTTTAGGACTGAACTTACTGTTTGGGATGTTGTTTTTATATTTTGTATAGCCTGTGTTTGTACTAAATTGTTTTCAGTTGTTTCTGTCAGACCTGGAGGAGTTTCGCCAAGACAATCTATTGGGAATATTGCAGCCATACCTAAAATAAGATTTAAATCTTGAATAGTAATCAAGCCATCTCCGTCCAAGTCTGGAACTTCATAAGTAGCAGCAACGCTAGTAAGACTACCCTCTTCAATAGATTCAATAATTTCAATATATGCAGATGAAGCGCTAGATGCGGTTATAAACTGCTGATCGGCAAGAAGTCTAGGGTAGTCACATAAGTTGCCAGTGTACGGAAGCGGTTCTAGGGGCGTGTCCTCTGATATTATGTTAGGACATCCAATCGCCTCTGCAGTCATGCCTACGTATTGTGTAAAAGCTTGAACTTCTTCAAGCCCCCAATCATTTTCTAATACGTCCGCATTAAATTGAACAGCGCTATATGCTATATCAATTTCATTTGTTTCAGGGTTGAGATAGTCACAAATATTGAATATAATATTATAATCATTGCCTTCTATATCAAAGTCTGGAGTACCGCCTCCCCCTACATCTGGAGTGTCTGTTATAGGGCATGGCGTGCAAGATTCATAACAAAAATGAGATACAAGACTAGGTAGAGCATATTCAGGGAATATCATGTTTCTATAATCTACTTCAAGCTCTCTCACTAAAATATTGTATTGATTGCTAGTTGTCCCATGCCAATCAACCTGCAACGCTCCTGGTATTGGTGATTCTTGTGGAGGAATAACCCCTTGTATCATCCTCCATCTTGAGTCATACAGATCTGTCGATATAGGGCCATTAAATTCTGGAGCACCTACAGTCTGCCTTTCAACTACAGACTCGCAACCTTGATCATTGATTATTGATGTTAAGTCTTCAAAGCTAAAAGTGCTTATATATCCGCCCGACTGAAATTCATGAGGGATATTATTGTAGAATCCGTAATTTTGATATGGGGGCTCTTGGTTTCCTTCTACTGCCTCTGGATAAGTAGAAAAATTAAATCTATTTTTATTTCTCATTGTTCCAGGGCCGCTGTAAGAAAACTCTGGCTGAAAGCTGTAAGATCCAGCGACATTATCACTAAAAGATTTTGTCTGAACTCCAGTCTCAAATGGTCCTGCATCAGCTGCAGATAAAGAAAAACATGTAGGTGTAAAAATAGGACCTGTCTCTAAACCTGTACCAGGTATATAACCATTTAACTGATTTTCATATATGGATATTTGTTGATTCATATCCACTATAGCCCTAAATCCATCTGCGTCAAGATTACTGTTCGCGAATGGTTTTAATAAAGACTCCCCCTGAACAGAGCCAGATCTGTCTTTTACAACCCTTCTAGATATAAGCGAATCCGTGTTAAAACATTCAGGTAGAATAAACTCTTCATCAGCAATTTCATTATTGTTTTCAAATATTGTAGAAAGAGTCCTCACACGATTAACCGTCTCTGTTATATTTTGAGACGATACAGCAACGCCACTTTGAGGGTCTACCGTAAACTTGTAAGAAAGTTGTATGTTGTCAAATTGTGTAGGGTTTATGTACGCTATATAGTCTTCATCTGTTCCCCACACCCATTTATTGAATCCTAAGCCGTCAGTAATTGTATTTTGTGGGGTTAATGTTAATACTATCTCATTGATAATATTCTCATTATTTTGACCTTGTTCAGTTTCAAATAAATTACCTTCAATGACCTCTATTGTACATATTACATTTTTAATATAGTCTGTTCCGTCTTCATCAAATCTTACGTTAGGAAAAAACCCTATACCTCCAAAATCTTCAGAAACAGCAAGTATTGATAGATCAACACGCACAGCTGGTAACCTTATAAGCTGATTGTTTACGACTTCTACATCAGGATCAAAGGTTGGGAGGAAACATGAACCATCATCTAATGTAGCTAGAGGGTTGTAGTTTTGAGCAACAGGATTTGTGCAGCCCCATATCTCTACAGGTTGATCGTCTTCTATTCTCCTCACCCTTACTAAATCTCCTTTAACAAATCCGTTTCTTTGAAAGTTTAGATACGTGCCGTCTGGATCTTGAAATATTAGCCTATAGTTTCTAGATTTAGCGCTATAACTCCACACGGAATGAGATCCTAGCGAGTTGTACACATAAAAATATATAACACCTAGTGTTTCATCATCTGTACTCCCTATTACCATGTTCTCTCCAAGAGGCATAGATAAGTTTGGGGTAGCACCAGAAACAGGTACTGTACCCTTAATGTTCTTTATAACTGAAGAGTTTCCATCTACATCACCTGTTACAGTGATGTTAAGAGCGTCTATCATTTCTGTAGGGTCAACAGACCTTTCATCCCTAGAGGTCTGTAACGTAAGTGGTCTTAACTTATCTATCATACCTTAGGTGACTGCTTAAAGTTCTTTTGTATTACCTGGAGAGCTTCTTGCTTAGTGAAGTTACTTAGTCTAGCATTCGCTTTTCTTCTTTCGTTGTAAAACTCAGATCTAGCTCTAGCTTTCTCCGCCATAGGCACTTGAGATTTACGCTCTATAAGCTTGTAGTATATATAAGCCCTAAGAGCCTCCTCTGCGTACACATGTACGCTAGGGTCAGAAGATCTAGCTTCATCAGCTACGTACTCGATAACCACCTCTGCTATGTCAGAATCGGTGTCTATTTCAATCCTGTTTTGATCTAAGTTCAATCTATACATACCCGCCTTCTGTCCTCCGCCTATACCATACAGCCTACCTTGCGTAACCCCATGAATAAAGTTTCTAAATATATAAGACTCAAACACATCGTTTAAAGAAGAACCGCCTTCGTCGCCAACAGTAGAACCCTTTGAGTCTACTCTATCAAACACACCGTCTCCGTCACTATCATATGCTGTAGACGAATTAGATACAGCATTCCCAGATGCATCAGCGTAAGCTCTTGACTGGTTTATATGCTTGTTCTCTGTAAACACATGAACCAATCCGTCTTCACCTACAGAGCCAATTTTAGTCAAATCAACAAAGTCGTCAGGCAACTCCACTGTATTATTAGACGAGTCTATAGATAATTTTAGAGACTTTATCTTTTTTCCAATATCAAAACCTATCTCTCGTATTCCACGTAAAGCTATATTGTGTATAGCAGCATGAGATGAGTTTGATGAAAAATCATTCTCCTCTTGCGTTAGCATGTAATCGCCTACTATCTGGCTTAATGGTACTGTATTTCTAGACATTATGCTTTAATTTCTTCGTTTGACCCGTGAGTATACACATCTTTATCTCTGATATTGATACCCATCATCGTAGCTATTTCAGCAACTAATTCTTGTTCACAGTGTACAGGAAGTTCAAAGTCCTGACTCGCATCTGGATTAAATACCTCTACAGAGACCCCATTGAACTCTGCAAATGTTGCTTGATATGAAGGGGTTAATGGTGATCTTAGATATGTAAAATCTATTCTTGTAATAGACGTAGGAAACACCTCTATATCTTCAGATATCAAAGCTACAGGAAAAGATCTGCTTGGTGCAGAAAGGTTGCTTGATAGGATGTGGTTTATTTTTTCCTCCTCATGCACTATCTGTACGTTTGTTTTAGCCCTACCTCTTCTTCCAGCTAGAGTGCAGTTTACAACAGTAGAAAAGTCAAGAGGTTTTTCAAACGCCTCTATATCTACATTCTTCTCTAAAGTAACAGTTCTTCTAAATGGAGATAAATCTGATCTAGACTTAGTAACAGCAGACAAATGACCGCCTCCATCAACATTCATCCTGCGAAGCTTGTTGCCGTTGTAGATATCTTCAAACATCTCGTTAAAGATGTTGAGCTGAGCTACCTTAGCAAAAGAGTTAAACACCTCAGGAGACACAAAGCCTTTCTGGTCTTTGTTGACTAAATTCTTTACTGTTTCATAAACTGATTGTACACTTATCATTTTTACGATATTTATAACAAATATACGAAAAAGGCCAGCACTAGGCTGGCCTCCTTCTTCATGAGCGTTTATGACATCTAGGCCAACCTTTCTAACTGATCTTCTAGGGTAGCTAACACAGAAGCTCCCTTCTCTGTTAGACAAAATCTTGACATTACGTCAACTGCATCTTGACCGTGAGGTACAGAAACAATTATTCCATTTGAATCAAACCATCTCATAGCGTCTCTTGACGATTTAACGATTTGATAATCTAAAGCTTGTCTTATAGTAGCCTTACACTTAACGATAGGATCGTCAAACGACTGAACAAACGACTGAGGTTTTTTCTTAGCAATCATTAAAAGATCATGCTTAATTTCAGCCATAGGTCTGTCTATGTTTATACGGAAGAACAAAGCTACAGCGAGAAGATCGTTTACGTCAGAATTTTTTACTAATGATATAGCATCAAATATTTCAAACTCTTTCTCTACAACTTTTTCTTTATCTACCTTCGTGTCTATAATTTTAAAGGCGGTACCGCCGTTGCTTACATTGGATGGGTGTATATCTAAAAACCTTTTAAGATTAGGCTGCTCTTTTGATACTGTTAAAAATCCATCCCTAAAAATAATAGGTGCGGTTCTACTTACATCGCTTTGTTCGTCTTGCCATATAGAGTTTTCGTTAGGGCAGTATCTAGCAGTTCTTAGCGTATCAGACTCTTTATCATATACAGAGATCTTTCTGCTCATAAGCATAAACGCTGGGCCT
>TARA_R100000329_G_scaffold87611_1_pt1 | contig 21712 bp, 29 predicted proteins | sample TARA_R100000329 | Tara Oceans TARA_R100000329 (sample SAMEA2620783) | marine metagenome | biome: marine biome (ENVO:00000447); feature: surface water layer (ENVO:00002042); material: "saline water (ENVO:00002010), including plankton (ENVO:xxxxxxxx)" | depth 5 m | reverse complement strand
GTGATGAACCAAATGGGCCAGACATTAACTAAACGCCAACTGTGGTGCACCCAAAAGGATGCGGTTAGATGCCGCTACAACATAAGGAATAATGTCTGTAGCACTTGCGGCACTGGACAATGTGATTCCTGTACCACCTGCTGTTTCATAGTCAGTCCCCAGACTCAATGTTCTGCCTCCCGTCCCATCTTGTATGCACACTATAAACCCGCTTTGACCCACCGTCTCAGTGGACGGGTTAGCCAACGTGACGTTACCTGTCAACGTCAGAACAAAGTTTTGATTGGCAGAAAAGTCTAATGTGACACTGCCTGTATTCGATGTATCTGTGTCTGTATTAGCTGTCGCAACAGCACCGACTGTTAGACTGCCACTAATAACCCCGGTGCCACCAGTGAGAGTGCCAGTGGTAGTGATTGCACTAGAACCATTGTTTATAGCACCAAAGCCACTTGTAATAGAACCGCCGTCTAGTGCTCCCACTGAAGTAACATTGGTTTGTGCCGCAGTTTGTAAAGTACCTGTTAAATTGCCGTTAATATTACCAGTTACATTTCCAACAACGTTACCCGTGAATCCCGCCGACGTTACAGTGCCTAATGAAGCACCACCGTCGGCAAAAGTAATTGTACCGCCATCAGCGTCTAGCGTAACTCCACCACTAGAGTTAAGCGTAACTGTTGTACCTGCAAGTTCTGCTGTACCGTCGGCAGTAATTGAAATATTAGCGGCGGCGGCGGCAGTATCAGTCGTTGTGATATCTAACGTACCATTTGTACCGGCAGTAATTGTAGCTGTATCGTCAGTGGAACCAGTGAGAGTAATTACTTTACCATCAACCGTAATATCGTCTACAGTTAAAGACGATAAAGTTCCTAAAGAAGTTACGTTTGTCTGCGCCGCAGTTTGAAGAGTGCCCGTTAAATTACCGTTAATATTACCAGTTACATTTCCAACAACGTTACCAGTAAATCCACTAGATGTAATTGTACCTAAGGATGAACCACCATCGGCAAATGTGATAGTGCCACCATCTGCATCAAGCACAACCCCGCCACTAGAATTGAGTGTTACTGTAGTGCCCGCAAGCTCTGCCGTTCCGTCGGCTGTTATAGTTATGTTAGCGGCGGCGGCATCAGCATCTGTGGTCGCAATATCTAACGTACCATTTGTTCCTGCTGTTAGTGTTGCAGTATCGCCTGTAGAACCAGTTAAAGTAATAACTTTGCCATCTAAAGCTACATCATCGGCGGTTACAGAACCCCCGGTAATAGCACCAGTAGTAGTAATCGTGCTTGACCCGGTATCAATGTTTCCAAAACCACTTGTTATTGACCCAGAATCCAAAACACCTACTGACGTAATGACGCCACCAGTGTAGGTTTTTAAGTCGGCGGCAGTTATTTGTTTCATTGTGCCGCTATCATTCAAGATAAGCTGATCGGCATCTACTACTGTAACACTACTAGAAGATGTATCACCGTCTAAAATATTAAGTTCAGCGGGTGTAGCGGTAATGTTAGTGCCGCCAATATCTAACGTAGTCATACTAACTTCACCAGCAACGGTAACTACACCAGAAGCTAGAGTAATTAAATCAGTATCACTAGTATGTCCTATTGTTGCCCCGTCAATATTGACATTGTCAATAACAGCCTGTGTCACAGCACTGTTTGTACCTAACGTGATTCCGTCTACGGAACCTCCATCTATATTTGCGGTGTCTGCTACAAGCGCGTCTGTGGTCACAGTACCATCAAAAAACGCATCTTTGAATTCTACAGAGCTAGTGCCTAAATCCACATCGTTATCTGTAACGGGAACAATTGCACCATCTTGAAAACGAACTTGTTCTACGGTAGAACCTGCACCGCCCGCATCTACGAACACACCCACTCGATTATTTGTGTTATCTACTACGACTTTATTTAGAGGTGTAGTTACGCCCGGATCTCCTATTAGACCAATTACAGGTCCTTCAGCCGCTGTCCCATCGTGCTTATGTCCGGTAGAATTGTTAAAAGCGGAAAGAACCTGATTAAACTCATCATTTGAGTGTGCCGCTGTTATAGTGTCGCCGTCAGAATACGAGGACTGCCTAGTGTATCCCGCCATTATCTTCTTCCTCCGGGAGTAAATTCAATTTGATAGCCTTTTAAAGATATTGGAGAAGCTCCTGCATTATCTTCAAGTCTTAGCCCTAAAACAAAGCCTCCCCCTTCAACTGTTTGTCGTGCTAACGGTGCTCCTGACGCACCATAAGTTGCAGTGCCATATGTAGATTGCGTAGCACCATATATTGCAAAAACACCACCAATAGCTAAATCATAAGGATCAGGTTGAGGAACATCCGCCGCATCAAAATCATACAATAATCGGAAAGTAGAACTGACGTTACCTTCATTAGTGTAGTTCCAAATTACACGTTGCATAGATTTTCGTAAACCGGGATCTCCCATCGTATGGTCAGGAGAACGGTATATAGCTTTTATGCTTGTTCCATCAAATGTATTACCCGACTCTTGTTGATGAACATAATGGTCGTAACCTGCATGTAACACTGTTTCTACATTGTTGATAAAACCGGAGGTTGCATACGTAGGTTTTAACCCTACTATGTCAGCATACTCAAAACCTATACCACCTCGTTCTCCAGCTTTTATTACGCCAATTACACCAGCGGCTTGGGCTGTTGTAATTGCATCAGTAGGAAAAAATAGTCGATACTGTGATTTTTCTCTAATTACTAAAGATGAAATGCGTTCTAAAGAAATACCGTCTAATCTAGTTTGTATTTGTTTAGATACAGTTCCTAATTCCGTATCACCTATTCTTTCTGTGCCGGCTACCGTACGTAAACCGTCCGGTGCTAAAAAGATTAAATCACCGCCGATCTCTTGAACACTGAAACCATCTGAACACCCTATTTTACGTGTGATAGGATTAAGCTGGAAATCTACTACGGAATTACCTACTAGCTGATATATCTCGTCTGTGCAAAATACAATCAACCTATCCCGGAATACCCGTAATTTAACAACAGGGCTTTCAGTTCTGAACGATCCGCCGCCATTAGCGGGCGTAAAGTCTGTTGGATCAAATGGTGCGCTAAAAAAGACTTCAGACGGATTGGCAGACGCGCCAGATAAAAACAGATGTGATTTAAATACCGCACAAAGAGAAGGGTTACTCGGGGCGGGAGACGCACTTATGTCTGTCACTGATGAATCATCATAGATAGATGCACGATTAGCACCGTCACACCAAACTATCTTTTCTGTCCCATCAAAATTAAATACAGCAAAATCGTATCGCCCAGCACTTGTTCTACCGCTGTCAATTTCAGTCCAGCTACCAGACCCGCTTGTTCCTGTAAATACTTTTTCACCACGCGATGCAACAACTTTTGTTTTATAGATTGCAATGCCTAGTATTTTTTCTGTTGAAGCAGAAGTCTGCGGGACTATATTGGTATTGAACTTAGTAAAACCGTTTAAACGACGATACCCTCCCGCTATGTCAGGTTCAAAGTTTTGTAGCTCTAACGCCGCACCGGGTGGCAAAGAAAACGTATCTTTATTTAAAACTAAACCACCCGACAGTCTAACTACATAAGGACTAATAGCAGAAGTATCTGGCATTATACGGCTCTAAAGTAATCTTTACGGTTAATAAGTTCAACTCTCATTCGGGCTAAACCTTCTTTGTAATCTCGTTCTGTTAGTTGGGCAGACTGTAAATCTGAACGTAATACGTAAGCGTAGTATTTAGCTCTGTTTACAATAACGTCGTGAAAACGTTCTGGAATTATTGGAGTATCGGTATTAGCACTCAAATCACTATGGGTAGCGTAATACTCATAATTAATTGTGTATGTAGCATTTGGCTCTGGATATAGGCCCAACTTCAAATCTGGAGTAAGGTAGAACCTTTCAGGTTCAGCCAGATGATCATCTCCGGGATCACTATTAAGTGCTAAGTAAGATTGATTGTATTCGTCGTAACTTAGAAACTTAAGTAATTTAAGAGGCTTGGTTCCACCCGGGTTGAGTATTACAGCATCTTCATTTAAAGTTTTTAAGTCAGTTTGAAGACTATACTCTCCAGTACCGGACGATGTCGTTATGGTGTTTGATGAGTAAGTAAAAGGCCACTCAACCTCTGAATTAATGATATCTTTTTGTGCTTTATTAATTAAATCTTTTACAGCACTTTGAATGCCTCGTGTAGAAGCAACAGATGTAATTACAACCTCATTTAGTTCTAATAAAACAGCGTTTACCAATTGTAAGTACGTCATTTAAGTTACTCCGGGTGTAAACAACTCTTCTACAGACACAATTACATCAAGAGCATCAGCACTAGATGCGGTTGCTTTTAGAGTGTCTCCAGCATTAAAAATAAAAAACCCCTCTGATAATTGTAGATAAAGTTTTGTATTTACTGTTGTAGTATTAGTAATCTTATAAGTTGCAGAAGCAGAACTATCTGTCCACTCCAAAGTTATGTCGGCATTACTGCCAGCTATGTTCCCTACGTGAATAAGCTTTATTACGCCTGTGTAGTTTGATGGGCAAGTGTAGATAGTAGTTTGGTTAGTTGATGTTAACTTAACCCCTATACTTCTTACTTTAGCATTTGTTCCTTCTAAAACAGGCATTAGTGCCACTCACCTATTCGCATAGCTTCCGATAGTCTATGTGCTCTTTGCCCAACCTGACGCGCCCAGCGACTATCCATCATTTCAACACTAGCTTGAATAAAATCTCCTTGTTCAATAGCCAACCACATGTTTTGAAATTTAAGCAAAGTTGGAATCCCCAGATTAAAGCCCATGTCTACAAGCACTCGCTGACGAACAGCATCAAGTTCAGCAACCATCGGCTTTTTACTAAGTAATTCATCTTCTACGATCTTAATATCGTTCTTAAGAAGATACCGCGCCTCATCTTCTGTAATACCACGATCTTCAATGTTACGACCTACTCCAATGGTTAGCTTGTCAGCAGTGCATTGGTATGGCTTTAATTCAAGACCCTCATGTGTAATAAGCTGGTTCTCTAGAGATGCCATATCGTATTTCATTAACATTTCCACCTACGCCGAGCCGCAAGACCGCGCTCTCCTTTCCAGTTTTTAGAACGGGCACAGAAACTCTTGCGTCGTTTAGCGGCTTTACTTCCCGGTTTTACTTTACCCGTTACAGGAGGTTTTAAGTTTGACCCGGTCTCTCTATTGTATTTAGCACGACCTTTTGCGGTGAGTCCAGCACCCTGCTTTACAGAACGTTTTTCGCCCCGTTTAACAGATAGACTAACGTTTTTTCGTCTTGCCACGTCCGGTCCTTACTTTTGCTCGTCTTGTATTAGCTACAACAGTTTTACCCTTAGCACCTGCCGCCTTTTTCTTACGGGCAGTTTTAGCTCTCTCGCTCTGGGACAAACTTTGCGCTTTCTTTTTGGGTAAACAACGATCAGGGTTTTTCTTATCTTTGGATGTTCCACAAGGCCCTTTTATTTTACCGTCTGTTCCAATACGGACCCACTCTTGTTTTAACCACTGTTTAAGCTGTCCCATATTATGCCTTTTTACGTGCGCGTCTAATTGCTTCTTTACCGCGTTTTGCTATTTTAGCTTGTTCTGTTTTACCAGCTACCTTAGCACGTTGTTCAACAACGGTAAGTATTTGTATTTTACGTGCAAAAGATTTACCGCTATTTTTAACACGTTTTACTGTGTCTCGTGCATCTTGCACAGTAGCGTATTTTATTGGAACTGTATCTTTAGGATTTTCGTCTGTGTACAGTCTACGACTACTACCTTTAGGTTTTTTACCTGTTCCTACTTTAGGGTCTTTTTTCATTACCTACCCCTACGCTTACCGCCCTTGGACTTTTTAGCGTAATTAGGATCTTTACAGTATTTTGATGCGGCTAGGTTTGCATATGCTGACGGGTATGTATCAAAGGTGCGTTTCGCCCAAGCTTTACCTTCAGGACAAATCTTTCCTTTACTTTTAGCTTTTTTCTTACCGCCTTTTGCGGCTTTCTGACGGGCCATCGCAAATCTGTCGGTATATCCCATAGGTTGCATGTAGTTACCCCCGGAAGGCTTAACGCGAGTTTAAAGTGTTTACGTATAAGAGTCAAGCCCCCCGAAGGGGGCTATCATCATCAAGTTCCAGTAGATACCGTTGCTGATTCTACGGGGTTAACAGAAACATCTGCTATGATTGCGTGTACACGGAAACGCAAAGCAGAAGTTCCTGAAGATCCAGAATCAAGAACGGTAACTTGGATTGCGTCAGCAGAAGTAACCATGTTAACGCCAGCGGCTTTCAGATTAAACTGAATTATAGCGGCGGCGTTAGAGGCACCTCCATCAACAAGTGAATCTACATCCGTAGAGACACCTACATCCAAAGTAACGTTCGCGTTTCCAGACGCTTCCAAGACTTCCAGTGCACCACCGATAACGACGGTGTCAGCAGGTAAGTCGATTAGTTTTACCACATCGTCACCAGCTAGTGATGTGTTATCCACAGCATCATACACTGGTGAAGTGATAACGTAAGGGCGTTGTACAACACCGGGATGACCAACAGTGCCACCCCCGGTAACGGTACGATCATAAGTAGCCATTAATCATCTCCTATTATGCAAAGTCGATAACGGCGCGAACAATAGCCTCTGGACGTAATACTTTACGACCAAACACATGAAGTCCACGAACAATATCGCTAAAGCTTTCAGTTGAACGAACTACCTCTGTCTTTGCAATGTGTGAAGCTGTAGAAGTTGAGGACATATGTCCAGCAAGAACGACGTTTTCACTACCATCTGTAGCCAGTGTAGCTGTGGCATCAGTCAATACAATTTGATCTGTGCCGCCTGTAGAGTTAAGTGCAGTTGTCTTGTAACAAGCAAATCCAGCAATGTTACCCTGCATAACTAATCCATTACGCAGTGGTGATGTTGCGTCACCTGTTACCTGTACTTCTGCAAATTTAGCTCCAGCACCAAACAGATTCTCGTAGAAAGCTGGGTTGGCTACAAACCAACGGTTTTCTTCTGGAATTGATTGATCATCTAACGCACGAGCCATAGCAAGCATCAGATTGATTGCATTGTCACCGTTGTTACCCGCAACGTTGATTGGAGCATTTGCTGTTCCAAGGTTGGTGGCATCTGTAGTGGTCAATGCAGATGGTGCTGTTGATCCTGTTGATAGTGAGCCAGCAATACCAGCCCCATCAGACATAGCTTGTAGAACATTGAAGTCATACTTACGCTTCAATGCAAACGCACCAGAAGATGTAGCAAGAGCTTCAAAGTTGATGTGGCTCTGACGCTCTTCAATGTCATCAATCTTAAATGCAAAAGCATTTGCCTGATCTACAACCATTGTAATCTGATCATCAGCAAGGTCTTGTGGGTTTACCACAGCACCCCTAGTGTATGATGATACAGTGAGCACAGGCTCTTTGATAATACGAACTGTGTCTCCAAAGTTTTCAATTTCACCAGCGTAGTCAGTGTTGGTGATATCTTCCACGACAGAGGCACGACGGAAAAACTTCAGTACTTTCTGAGAATAAATTTCTGGTAGAAAGTTGCCTGAAGGTAAGTTGCCGTAACCGGCGGCTGTACCTATAGCCATTGTATACTTCCTCGTTTGAGATAGTTATGAATTTAGGTCTACACGACCCTCTGCACGGGCGGCATCAAGTTCAGCTTCTAGTTTGTCGAACTCCCACGGTTTTAATTTGCCAATTTCAGACGCTTTCCAAATACGCTTACTTGAGTCGTTATCTGCAACAATGTTAGTAGAAACTTTTTTAGTTACTGCTGTTGCAGGGTCTTTGCTTTTATTTGAAGTTTTTGTCTTTTGTACACCAGTGTCAGCTTTGTAAAAATCAACAACTCTTGCCGCCCATTTAGCATCGGTATTATTTTTAAAAATACCATCTGAAATAGAGTCCGGCTGTTGGTCAAGCCACGCTAAAAACCTTTCGTCAGTGCGAAGAGTAATAAAGTCAGGATGATATGCTTGCAACTCTTTAAAAGCCGCTTGTATCTTAAGCTGTTCTTCCTTACCTTTTAGTTCTTCAACTTCCGATTTTAAAGCTGTAATTTTATTTTCAGCTTGTATAGATGAAACAGTTTCAACGATAGCATATACGTCAGGGTACTTGTTTTTAAACTCTTCCAACTCTTGTACGTTTTTTGGTAACTCTGTTGCAGAAACTCCGCTCTCAACGGCAATTTCTTGAGTTTTAGTAAGTTCTGACTCTTTTAACTTCCACTCTTCTAGTTTAGAATCGTAGTGTCTTTTTAAATCGTCGTAACGTTTTTTATAGTCTGTTTCAGGTTCTTGTTGTGGTTGTGCAAAACTAGAATCCTCTGCGGGAGTGGCCTCAGCTTTTTCTGTGGGGTCCTCAGCTAATTCAGTATGCTCCTTTTCATCTTCATCTTCATAAACTTCTTTACGATAGTCTCCACGATAAAGATTTTCGTTGTTGACTGTGCCAAAGCTATCATTGGGCTTATTGGCACGATGCCCTTTTTGTTTTGCCATTGTATTCTCCTATCTCACGGGGCCTCATGGCGGAGGGTAGCCGTAGGTTATGGGGTCAGCGGGATTGCTGAGTAGCCATGAATTAGGATTGCTTTGCTCGTTTTTGAACTTCTTTTTTACCGCGATTATTTATTTTTTCAAGACGGTCATAGCCAATGATTTTGGCAAGTTCTGGGGGGATTAAAACCTCTCCTCTAGAAACGAGCAGAGCTACATAATCTTCTTTACTTATTTTATCGTTACGTGCTGATATGTCAACACCTTGCTGTTCCGCTTCCTCTAGCGCATTTATAATCATTTCTTTAACGTCGGAGGAACCCATGAATTCTACAGCGGGAGCATTTAGTACAAATGTTCCTGAAGGAACATCCACCGGAACATCATCAGCTACAGTTGCTTCTTTAGAAACGTTTTCTGGTTCTGTTCCAATAAACCCCGGCTGATTAATTCGTGGTGCTGTAGACTGGGGGCTTGCAAAACCTTCAGTGCCACCCATTTTCATCGGTTTTTTTACGGGTGATGCCAATTTTGTTATGCGTGAAAGTAAATCTATTGTCGCTTCACCTAACGGGGCTGATTGTTGTGGTTGCTGAGTCATGGTCTGCATTTGAGTAGCCACAGGGGTAGGAGCAGTGTCTTGCTGTTTTACAAACATAGCATCACTTTTAGCCTGTTGTATTTTTTTACGAGCCTTAGTAAATTCTGCCGCAAATCTGTAGTTACCCTCAGAAAGTAACGCTTTTTCTATAGATGTGATTACTTCAAGATTTTGCATTTGTTTTTACCACTTTTTCAAAATCACTCTTGAGGTTCATTAACGTTTCCAGTAAAACCATCTTCCCCTGCATTTGGAACATTTCCCGTTCCGATTGTGCCGTTACCAACCCCCGAAGCGTCAACTGGTGGAGGTCCGTCAGATAGTTCGTTAGGCCCTCCCATGCCTGTGGGTTGTTGACCAGCGGCCCCACTTTCTGGGCCAACTCCTTGTTGAGCACTTTGAATTCCTCTTAAAATTTCTGCGTAAATCTGTGCCTCGTCAAGATCATTAACAAGCAAATCTGGATCAATATCCTGTGAGATAGCTATCTCTTTAACGAGGTTAGGTAGTTTAATAAATGGGGCTAGTAATGGATTACCAACTGTTTGTAACAATGCTGTAAGTCGCTGTGAACGAACTTCCTTTTGCATTACGGCGGATGTGCCACGAGGTTTAATTTCCAAGTCTCCAACTATTTCTGGAGAGTTTTCGTCGTATTGCATATTCCATTGGAAATACGCTTCCCCTAGAGGCTTAAGTAAATAATCATCAATGTTTTTAATTACGGTTTTTAAGGACAAAGAACCTGACCCTAAAAGCATAGATAGCCCTGAGGCTGTACGTCCGGTTCCTGTTACGCCTGTCTGTCCGTGAAGCACTGAGGGTATTCCGGTTTCTTCATCGGCTAACTGGCGGCTTATCTGGTACATTTGGATGTTTTCTGGTGCGGTGTTTGGAAACTTCAGTCCATTAATCGCTGTCCCAGTTACACCGGATTGCCGTCTGAATATTTTACCCGGAAAGATATCAAAGTTTTGACCGGGAACAAGGCTAGCCTCGTCAACATCAAAAACAAGATTCCCTGCTAACGCTAAATTGTCTATTGCCATACGCACATGCCCATTCATGAGCATCTGTGCGTCTTCCATGTTTTCTGCAACGCCAACACCCCATATTTGATAGGGATTGATTTCATAAGGGAATGCTTGAAAAGGGATTCGCGCTGGAGTAAAAGGATTCAAAACGCATCGTAAAATAATACTACCACAAACCCACGCGTTAATTTGAACCTGATCTAATTCATCAATATCATCAGAAATACTCATCCCGACTTCACGGGCAAATTTGGCGTCTAAAACACCCCAGTATTCTAAAACTTCAAAACGATTTTCTTGATAGTAAGGTTCTGTCTCGTCCTCTCGGATAGTGTCTTCATAATACTTATCCTCGTAGTTAGGTCCTTTTGCTATACAAGTTTCAATTGCCTCCCTATCAAAAAACGGAAGTGACATTAAAGACCGTAGCTGTTGACGATTCATACGATGACGCTGTATAACGTATTCACAGTCGTTGATATTTACAGCAGAAGGATCAGGGTGAAAATCCCAAAGTGATACATGCTCAATTTTAGGAACCAATTTTTCCATAGGGTTGTAAGTTCGACCCTGATCACCGCTGTCCCAACGGTGAATTTGTTTGTAAAAATTGAATGGTCCTTTTATAACCCCTGTGCCTAGTAAAGCAGATTCAAATATCGCGTAACGTAGTACGTTAACAGCGTCAGTATCTAATAACTGATCATGAATCTGTTTTTCTAGTAAACGTGCCGCTTCTTTAGCCGGTTCAACTTGAGGTTCTCCGACATTAGATGGTCCCTCTGTAAGATTAAGGCCGTCATACTTTGAACCTAAATTAGATAGCTGAGTGGCACCCGGTGGCAATTCCATGCCATCCCCGGGAAAACCAAAAGGGCTTTGCATTGGTAAAGCTTGATCAAGGGGCGTGGTAACGTGAGCAAATTCAGCAATACCTTCTGGAACAGGACTTGATTCAACAACAATTGGAAACTTTTTATTTGCAAAAAGTATATCAATTATCTGTCCGTAGGCGGCTAGAACTTTAGTTTTTGTTATTTTAATAAATACTTTAGACCGCTCACTTTCACGATACTGTGTTGTTGAGTCGTAATAGCCTTTGTAGTTTTTGTACGCTTGTAGCCACCGCTCTTCATGACTGCGGCGACCATTTTCAGAATCTTCAAACTTATTCTGAATATACCCGGCTAAACCGGGCATTTGCTGTTCAGCGTCAATAACTTCAACCTGACCATCGTCAGGCTGTTCCATAAACCCTTGGGCCATAGTTATTTACCAGATTCGTTATATAAAGAGGTATCGTCTGCCATTGAAAACAGTGACGGATCAACAGTTGTTTTTGTTTGTACCTTTGGTGCATCTTCTGTTAAAACATCAGTTTTTGCTTGCGTATCAAACTCTAGTCCTTCACGGTAGAGATTTGATTCTCCCACATTAGCGTCAACTGTTTGCTTATCAGCATTCATGATTTGTGCTTCACTATAATTCATGGTATTCTCCTAAGTTATTAATAGCCTCTTGTTCTGGCTCCAAATTCACCAAAACTCTGTAGTAGTTCATCTTGATCCATGTCGTAAGATCGTTCTAGTAGCTCTGTTCCTTCTTCTGCTGTTGCTTTAGCACCCATTTCTGCAAGCGGAATAACCGCGCCCGGAGGCGTTAATTCTGCCGCAAATTTTGCTGTGCGTAGTCCCGTTGAAACTTCAGGAGATGTGCCTAAAATTCCCTCACCTTTTTTTATATCTGCTTGAATTTCTTCTGCGAGAAAAACAGCCCCAACTGTAGGTAATATTGGTCCTAAAGCTTTTGTTAAGTTTATGCCAAGTTTTTTTAAACCGTCTTTAAACTTAGCTTGATCCTCCTCAGAAAGGGGAGTAACAGAGGGAGTTTTTGATTTAGCTTCAGCACGGGTTTCAGCGAGTTTTTGACGCTCTGCTTGAAGTTGTTCTGCTTTTGCTATATTTTCTTCTTCTTGAGCTAAAGCTTTCTTTGTTATATCCTGTGCCGCTTTCTTATTTTCAGCAGTTACTAGTTCTCTTCTTGACTCTAATGACGCTAGCTCTTCCGTTGTCATTTGACGAGGTTCAACAACAGTTTTTTCAGATAATTGTTCGCCCCTACGAACAACCTTAATCGGACTAGCATCTTTATCTGTAAAGCCGGGGATATCAAGACCCATAGCGGTTGCTGTCTCATTTAGAGTGCTCGCGCCAATTGCCTCACCAATCATACTTTCAAAAGAAAGTTGAACAGCCGCCAACGGGTTATCTGTGCGTACAATAGTTGAAAGATAGTGTTTGTTACCTACTTTTCCAATTGCCGCGTTAAGTTGAGCATCTGTGTGACCGAGCATTTTTTCTGCTTCTTCAGGATACCCAAGCTCACTCACAATCATAGTATAGATTATTTTACGGAAATCTTTAGCTTCGTCAAAAGGACGACCCAAGATTCCTTCAAACTGTTCCATTCGTGGAGTAATATTTTCCCGAATGGCGTTTGTCATTTTTTGTGTGGTTACGTCAGGAAATAGGTTGTCTGATCCTAATGACTGCGCTTCAACTGCTTGTAAAGCTAAAGTTTGATATAAAATACTGTTTTTATCAAGAATTAAATCAGTAGCTGTTTTATTACCCGTTGTGCCCACAGGAAATATAATTGCTCCTTTTTCAATATCAAAGTACCCCGGGGGACGATCTACTTCAATCGTGCTTAAGTCGTAAGCACCTAAACGTAAATCTGCGACTTCTCCGGGACGATACGGGGCAAGAGAGCTTGCAATTAATGCATTTGCAGTGCTGGTATCTTCAACGGTGCTTAAACCTGCTACAATTTCAGGAAAAGCCTGTTTTGCAGGAGGAATTCCCTCAAACGATTTACTTCCTCGTGATTGTTTTGCAGAAGCTAAACCAGCGGCCTTTTCTTTTGGATTTTGATACAAAAAAGCCGCGTCATCTGTTACGAGAGTATGTGTGCCTTTAAGGGAATTAAATACGCCCGACCAACCGGGATCAATTGACGCCGTATGTTTAGCAATTTTCTCCATTGCCTCACGGCTGTTAGAAATGTCTTTAAATGGTGTGTCAAGAGTAAACCCGGCTTTTTGAGTACTATTCAATACAACATTTGCACGGTTAGAGATTGTTCCGGGGGAAGGAGACTCCCCCGGCATTATTTTATTTTCTGGCGGAAACATTTCAGCAAACACTTTACCAATTGGTGTTGCTTGCGTAGCTGGTTGTAACTTAATACCCCGAGCATAAAAATCTAAAACAACAGACTCACGAACAGTTAACGTGCCATTCAGTAGTTTATCTTCAAGAAAAGAACGCACTGGCAAATCATTGTAACTTGCGTAACCTAACTTCTTTACAAGCTCTGTTAGAACCTCTTGCTGTGTTTTTCTTTTTTGTGCCATTTAGTACCCAAAGGTTGCATCTTGTGGTTGAAAAGTGCTATTTTTTATGTCTTGGAGAGATTTATGAATACTGACATATCCGGTGGTTCTAGTCATAAGCATGTAACGCAACGCATCGTATGCATGGTCTTCAGCTTTTGTATCTACGTCTTCACTGTTTGTTTTAGAAAGAGGTATACCCGCAAGTTGTTTAATTATGTTTGTGCACGTATAAAAAAACTTTACTGTAGGTTCTCCCGTAAACTCATTGTCGCCAAGCCGACGATGTATTTCCATCTTGCCAGCAATACGACTTCTATCAGACGGAACCCACCGACATCCGCAACGAATCATCGTTTCAGCAATGGAAGGACCATATCCTGTTTTGTTCCAACATGAAGAATCTAAAACAGTGTAATGAGGTTTAGGATCATATTGTTCTAATTCTAGTATTTTAGCGGCTAGTTGCTCTGCTGTAAAGTGTTTTACATAAAGCTCTCTATATATCCATATGTTGTTGTCCCAATCGATTGCACCCCAGAGTACGCACGAAGGGCTTGCGTAGCCGTAGTCTGCCGCTCTGATACGCGGCCAGTTGGCGGGCAACTCAAATGGATCAACCACATGTTTGATTTTGCTAAATTCAGGAAAGGCACATCCTTCTGCCACATCCCAATCGCCATCAAGTAATCTTTTTCTTTCGACTTCTGGGAGAGAGAGGAGCATTGCCTCATACTGTCCATCCGCCATGAGATATGGGTTGTCGGTAAGTCGTGCGGGTACGAATTTTCTCCAGTATAGGGGTTGACCGTGCTTGCTGTGACCCTCTGGGTATATAAGTGGCTTTTCAGATTCAATATCGCTGGGGATGAAGCGAATGCCGGGTTCACCTTGGTCGATGTACATTTTCTTGACCCACCAGCCGCCAACGCCTCCGGGGTTAGCTGTGCAACGCATGGAGAGATTTGCGGAGAGTTCAGGGTCCGTGCTCCGTAAACGTGACCGTAGATATTCCCATACGTAGGGGGTGGGATACTGTGTAATTTCATCGATGGCTATCCAATTGAAGGCTTGTCCCTGATATCGGGTAACGTCCTTGTCTTTGTCAAGATAACTAAACCAGATAGTGGCCCCCGACGGGAAATGCCATGTGGATTTAGACTCTCTAAAGGAGGCACCGGGAAACGCCTTGGGATAAAGTTGTTTAGATTTGGAGATGAGTTCAGTCAATTCATCCAGAGTGCGACGGAGTAATAAACCACGATGATTAGGATTATGGCAATAACGGAGAGGATCTGCCAAGAGAGCGAAACTCTTTCCTCCACCAGCCGCACCGCCGTATAGTACATCTTGTTCAGGTGCTGACAGAAAGTCCTCTTGTGGTCCATCATTCGGTTTGAATACAACTTCAGATTCTCCCACAAGCTTTTTAACTGCGTCTGGTAAGGCATTTAAATCTCCTACATCAATTACTCGTGAATTTTTACCTTGTAGTGCTGTTTCTACTTTTTTAGCGGCACTCTCTCTTTTTCTAGCTCTTTGTATTTGTTTATCAGCCGCCGCCCGCTTCTTTTCGGCTTCTTTCTTAGAACGGCGTATACTCGCCTGTGTGGCTCTCCGAGCTTTTTCGGCTGTGGAGAGGTTATAACGTGCTTTAGGCGCGTCAGGGTCCTTTCTAGGGCGTCCACGGGGGCGTTTTAAGGCTTCACTGCTCATCTACAACGATTTCTTGTTTGGAGGGGAGTAGAACGACTCCGTGAACAGCTTGTATGTTTACATTATGAGTTTCTTGCTTACCTAAACCTACACGATTTAACAAAGATTCGGCGGCTTGAAGGCGAATATTATCGCCACGTTCTATTTCTGGAGCATCTATAGTAGAAATTAGCTTATTTACTGCTTTTACAGCACCTCCTGCAAGCACACTGCGGGATCTTTCTATGATTTCAGTAGCTAAACTCTCTTTTAAATGCCCTATGGAGCCTGAAGAGTACCCGGCTACCTCACAAGCACGGCTAAAATTACCCCCATTGTCAAAAAGAGCATCTAAAAAAGTTTTTTGTTGTTCATTTAGCTCTCTTTTACGAGTTTGCTGGGGTAGTAGGTTCATTTTTTACCGTTTCTTGCTTGTTTAAATCTTTCTGTATACGGAAGAATACTTCTAGCTACGCCAATTTCTTTAGAAAGTTCTTTAGACAAAGTATTTCCAGTAGTAAAGTCAGGAACTTTTACAAAATCTTTATTTTTATTAGCTTCTTCTATTGCTCTAGCTCTACTAAGCTTCACTAATTTACCATCAATTTCACGAATTGTAGGAAAAAGACCTATAATAGTTTCATCTTCATCCATGTATTCGACTGCTGTTCTAACAGTTTCATTACTTTTTGTAGATTGTGAAAATAATTTAGCGGCTCTTTTGTACCAAGGCTTAGATTTAGCTTGTTGCATTAAGGTTAATTTTTTTGGCATATAAAGTTTTCCGAAAAAATGTACAAAACGCAGTGGTGTAAAGACTTTATTACTGCAATGTCGATTCTCTTTACCGCTGGATTGCACAAATACATTATGGTATCTAACTTTTAAGTTTGTCAACTAAGATAAAAACACTTGACGTAATTTAAATACGACAGTAAACTGGGTTTGTAAGCCCACGGGGGTATACCCCCAAGCTTATCCCGCCGCATACGCCCGCAGGTATCCCCTACTTGCGGGTTTTTTTATGCCCGCTGGCACCGTTGGTACCTAACGGTAAGCCGGGAGTGTGCAATATTTGTACAACAACCTAAAAATAAAAAAAATACCGTTAGTTTGCATACGTATACCCCTACACCCCGCGTGGCCCTAGCCGCCCGCACCCCAATAAATCTTTTAATTACCATCGGTGATGCCCGCGATATCAGCCATTGGGTAAAACCGCCAGTATTCATCGTGCGTTCTAAAAGGTAATTGGTCACGCGCCACCTGTGTGCCTGAACTCCAGTGACAAATCCAACCAAAAGAAGTTTCTAAAAGTTTCCCATCGGTCCCCTATTTGGATACCCCCACTGGACACCCAGAAAAACCCGAAAGCTTTACTGGTCAACGCTTTGGGTATTTTTCTAGGACAAAAAAAGGCCCCCGTAGTGGAGGCCAAAAAGCCGGCGGTGGAAATGAGATTGGAGGACTCAACACCGGCTTGAGGGAACGCAGTTACCCTGTTCGGATGGACAGGTAAAGGTCGTTCGCGTCAGACAGCAAGTTGTCCAGTTCCTTCAAGAATGCTTGATCAGCATCTGTTAAGTAAACTTTCCGCTCTATGCCAGATCCCTCAACCTTAGCGGCATAAGCATTACTAGACACAATAGACCGTAGACGGTTGATCTGGTCAGGCGTGAAACTCAGTGATTTTTTCATACGCATTGGATTTAGCTCCCGTTTACTATTTTCTTGAGTGCGTTATGCACATCTGGAGAATACACAAAGCTTTCCGAATGTACAACCTCTATCCCGCGGTAGTGCCGTTCCAACATACGACAGACTTTGTCGATGTTCTGGTGGTGGAGAGCAACCCGCTTAGGTTTGCCAGCCAAACGATACACCAGTGGGACATGGAAGCGACTCCGAAGGTGCAAGATATACTGGTAGGCAGTAGATCGGGTGACACCTAAGACCAGAGCAATGTGCTCTACCGACAGAGGGACGTCCGACTTGTGCAAAAGATCCAAGATTTTAAAATGGGTTTTACCCCACTGATTAACCGCCTTAGGGGCAGAAAGCTCTAAGGCTTTGACATCATCCGCTAGAGCCTCCAGTGTCGAAACGATGGAGACTCTGGCAACACCATGTAATTTGCCCGCTAAAGCTAACAACTCATCAGCGATACGCTTTTGTTCTGTGTTCATTGTAAATGTCCTATGATAATGATGATTAAAAGAATTAAAACGAACTTGTATAACAGACTCAAAAAGTCCCCGATCATCAAGCCGCCTCCAATGCTAACCACTGGGGAGACTCCAACACAGCACGTACTTCAGCATTACGCTTAAACTGGACGCGATGTTGTTGAGCGTTACCCCGACTGGTTTGAAGCTCGGTGGTAGTGCCGTCATCGTTCTGACGCTCCCACGTTGCATCAGTGTGAGTCGCCCAGTGTGTTAAGGCGTTATAGCCCGCCCACAGAGTACGGCCAAGCTCAATTTGCTCTTCATTAAAACGATGCGTTAGGTAATCCAATAGTCGCCCATTGACTCGGGTAGTATTGTCACTGGATAACCTACGGCCTTCACCTGTCAGCCGGCAAACTGTGTTCTCTAGGATCTCAGTCCATTGGCTAGGATGCAGGTCGATGGTTCTCCATGCGTCCATCTTTTCCCGGTGGTTCATGAACATATCAAGCCCTAGGTTAGCTTTAGCGATCATCGCACTAGGGGACAAACTGGCGGTGTGCTTGCGTTTTTGGTGGTACGCCTTCTGCCCCCCGAACACCATCGTATTACGGCAATAGTCGCGGTAAGCACCGGAGAACACCTGAAACGCCCACGACATATCGACGCTGTTAACGATATCGGCTCTAGCCGTGATGCCATCGCCTTTGCCGTCGATATCAAACGTTAGGTCGTTAAAGTAAACAGCCCGGGAAGCTTTGCGGCCTCCCTCATACAACCGATCTACTACCGTCAGGTTTCCGGTGGGTAAGCTCGCATTATCCACGATGGTGTTACCTTGGTGACGAAACACCTCGCCGTGGTCGACTAGCTTGTACGTCTTAGCGACTGGCGGAGAGTCCAACACCTCGCCACTGACAGTATTGCGTAAAGCAAAAAACCCGTCGAACGGCTTATGACTAAAACCGCCAATAGTCGGCGTTTTTGTGTATAGGGGAATCTTGCTAATTTGCCCCCGCTCCGCAAACAAGTCGATACTGGTGACGTCATCGTGCACCATCTCAAGACCGTTGGGTATTTCACGGATCACCCCGTCCGGTATGAATTGACTCGACATGTTAGTTACCCCCCTGCACAGATTTAGAAACCCCGTCACGCCAATCGATCACGGTCGTTTCAGTTTGTAGAAAATCGTCGGTAGTTTTGTCGTAACCCGTCTCTAGGTTTTCGATGTAAGTCCCATCAAAATACTTAATGGTAGGCTCTACGCCATAAGCGAGAATGGTCGCCCAAGCACTGGTGCAGTCAACGGCAACAGTCAATTCAGTACCGATATTCCATTCGACTGATCCGATACTCTGGCCCCCCAAGTGTCCAGACTTTCGGTCACTCATTCGCAACTTAATGATCTGGACAGGTAAGCCGTAGGCATCCTTTTTCAGTAAGAGAAACGTACCGGCATCGCCAGCAGTCCAAGTAAACTCCGATATCAGAGTTCCTTCAATCGTTTGCATATCCATTAGATAAGCTCCTGTTTAAATCCAACCACACCGTGCAGTTGGTCTCTTGATCATAGCACAGAAAACAAAGGTACATAACCTAAATAAGAGTAAATAAAGAAAAAAAGGCTAAATAAAACAAAACCAAGATCCAAAGGCCACGCAACAACTGTCGCCTACCGCCGGCCTCTATTAGTTTTTGGTTTTGTATTGCTCTCTCAACCATATCATCAAACCGCTCTCTGACAATTTTGATTTCCCGCATCATCCTTAACCGGCTCCTGACAAATTCAATGCGTCTTAAAAATAATGTTCTTATCGGGCGCGTCCCAACAAAGAGCGCAAGTTGTACAAGCTTGTGTTTTTCCTTCCTGTTCTGGACACACAATACCGTCACTGGTTAGCTCCTCACTGTTGGCACTAAACGCCCCGCAAGTATCAGACCATCGTACGGCCCATCGTTCCGGGAAATGAAAACGTGTAAGCATTAGCTCGTTGTGTATCGGTCCTTCCTCTACATGCGTATATCCCCACACATAGAGATTCTGGTGTGATACCAAAAGTCTACGCCAAAGTCGCACATACTCTGCGCTATAGAAATCCCCTAAAACATGTAAGCGCACCAAGACTAAACGGCCTTTGTTTTTGGCCTTAGTACAAATTTCTTTTAACTCCTTAATCAATCGTGCCTCTAGTTTGTCGCCATGCTCAATACGATGGGCGAACGGCATATTGTTACCGTAGCAATCATTCCAGTGATGGCAAGAGGTCGGGCATGTTTCCCGTTCAGTTAGCGTGAGGGTATACACCTCCGCACCTTTCAACTTACCTTTTTTTACGTGCCTCCCTGCACCTCCTATTTTCGCGCTCGATGGCTTCTTTAAGACGGAGTGCAAGTATCCCGTCAAGTTTTTTTTGCTTTTTTGGTAACGTGTTGTTGTTAGGTACATTGTTTGGTTCTCCACTAAAAGTGATCGGTCTTTCGTCGTTTGCTCTCCAGTCTGCCAAGGCTTCTGGATGACATATTGTTTTCGGCTTCATTTTCTCCCCCTGTATAGAGCTAGCATATCGTGAGCGCACCGTAAATGTGACATAGCGTTATCTAGGTCACTTGATTCGGTATCACTAGTGTCATGCAAGATGGTGATGGCTTCGGTTATTAAGTTAAAACATTGCGTCAATTGTTTATCAACTAGCGCATCGACTCGTAGTTTATTTTCGTTCCTACTTGTTACGATCATTTCTAGTCTTCCTTAATGTGTACAATTTCTGTAGAGCTTCACGGGGACTACCCCCATATTCTGTATCTAGCATTGCCTCTACCGCAAACACGGGTTTATACTGGTCAACAATTCGACACTCTACGCGAGCGTTTAACATAAAGTTAAGTAACGTTGTGTCGGATGGCTTTTTAACTTGTATACTGTTTTCCATAGGTGCCTCCTTTAATGGTATGGTTTCGGTTGCGTCGTAATGCTCCAACCACGATTCTAGGTGAGCGTCGTCGGACATTCCTCCTCTTGCTTTATCAATGTGCATAATGTCGCACCACGGATACTCCTCGCCTAGACAATCCAATACCTGTTCTTTCGTTTCTGCAAAAACGTTAACTACAAAGTATCGGCAAGGCTCAAAAGGTGGATTCTCTGTGTCTTGATCCAACAAGATACAAGCCCAACGGCAAATCATCGGCATATGATCGGCGTGTACAAAGTGTGGTCGTATGTTTCGATATTGTTCTGCAATCATTTTAATAACCATCCTGCACTAATTCAGTTATGAGGTTATGACCTATGTGCTCTGCGGCAACATTAATTCTCTGTTGTAAATTTTCACGGGTATTCCTGTATTGTTTAAAACGCTCCCGAACTAGTTCGGTAACTTTCTTGCTCTCGATCATCTCAAGAATCTCATCATCAGTAAAATGTTGTTTCATTTAAATACCTCGCTTTGAGAATCCCAATTAAGATCATCTACAATAACTTGCTCCTGCGTCTCAATCCACACTCTCGCGCCACAAGACAACGGCTTATCTGGCGAATACACAAGCTTGCTAGGCCCGTTAATTCTTACGCCAAAACCTTTCGTATTGCTCTGGCTTGTTTTTACAGTAACAACCGGCCTGAGATCGTCGGGATTCTTTGCGTTATGTCGGATATTGTGCTGATTAATGTGTATGCGTTTAATTGTCACATTAATTCTCCTGTTTTATGAATGAATCCCGACGGTACCGCACCTTTACTACGCCCGATAGTAGACTTTGGTAGTGCAAGAAAAACATCTTACCTAATAATAGGGGGGGATGACTGCGTACTAAGTACGTTTAAGATTGAGGGGGGTTACCCCGGCGGGACTCGGGGCGAAGCATACATTGTTTGGTGTATCTAATCAAGCTCTGACATTTTCTGTTGACATTTTTAATAATTGTTCTGACAATCTTCTCTGACATTTTGTCATGAGAGGGAAAACAATGAAAATCGCAGACTACGTAAAGTCTTTACAGTTACAGGCTAACGAATCACATCGCGGGCAATGCCCCGTTTGTAGTAGAACCAACACCTTCACAGCTTCTAATGTGAATGGAACTCTTCTCTGGAACTGCTACAGTGCGTCATGTGACTTAGGGGGAGGTGGCATACTACCCCAGTTTATTACCGACGTGGCTCAAAAACCCCGACCTGCACCGTTTGAAAAACCTCCATCATGGTCACGCCGTGATTTACCGGATGTTGCTAAACAGTATTTAA
>TARA_R100000329_G_scaffold68000_2_pt1 | contig 21986 bp, 35 predicted proteins | sample TARA_R100000329 | Tara Oceans TARA_R100000329 (sample SAMEA2620783) | marine metagenome | biome: marine biome (ENVO:00000447); feature: surface water layer (ENVO:00002042); material: "saline water (ENVO:00002010), including plankton (ENVO:xxxxxxxx)" | depth 5 m | reverse complement strand
GAAATCCATGCCTTCTAATTCGACCATTATGCCCCACCCATTGCTTGTGTTCCTAGAAGCATACTGATTAACTCATCCCAATCATCACGTTCGTAGGACTGTCCACCTTGATTCCTACATTCTTTAAAATAAACGTAAAATAGTTCTAGTCTATCATAATCATCAAACCTGTTAGGTTTTCCATCGTATTCTTTAGGGCCAATTTGAAATCTAAAACAGGGATTATTGTACTCCTCAGACTCTAAATAGTATTCTCCAATTATGTTACCCTCTTCAAGTCTAGTAGAATCTAACCCTTCTCCGCTTCGATATTTATATTGCATATCCTCTAACAACTTAATGAACATCTCTCTAATTAAACCATCCTTGCCGGGAAAAGCGTAGACAATGGGTTGAAATTCTTGGTTACGATGATTCAACCATTTTGTCATTATGCTACTAGCATTTTTGATGACATCAAACCAAGACATAGATTCACCGGAAATTCCCCTTGACATAATAGACAACCTCAGTTGGAACACCGTATGCCTTGCTTATGCTTTCATGGGAATCCCTTTCATCTACTATGCCTTCGATTTCAAAAGGAGTAAGATTGACCTTGAATCTCTTCTCGATTTTCTCTATGGTCGAATTGACATGATTGAAATTATCCACCTTTCTGGTATTGTAGTATATCGGTTGGTCTGCCATTTTGCGTATTGCATCATGTGCGTCTAATAATTTCAAGTCTATCTCTGCCTTAGCGATATTCAAATCGCTTATTGCAGACATGAATCTCTTGTGAACTTCGTTATCTGCATCTTTGGAACCTGCATCTTCTGCCGCGTATTGAATTGATTGTACTTGTGTGATAACTGCTTCCAATGGTAGGAGAATCGTGCCTTTCTCGGTATCGCTCGCTTGCTTGGGATACAAATCATCGAACATTTCCTTCCACTCACTAGTGGGTCTACCATTGAATACTATCTCCTTTCTGATATTATTCAATCTTAGGTTCTCGTCTAGAGAAGCACCCATTTCTATATTCGCTTGCCTAGTAACATCGCCAACAGGACCAAACAACTCAACTAGAACGCTCACTACTTCCTCATACTTGTCTACTACATCATCCAAGTCTTCATCGAGGTCTTCTTGAGCCAGTTCCTCTAATACTCTAGTTATATCATTCAATGCGTATTCGTCTACTGCTTCGTAGGCAGATTCAAGGTCTAGCATCAACATTAGTTTCAGCGCATCAGCAAATTGCTCTTGAGAGTCATCTCTCTTGTAGGCTAGGAAGGAAGAATATGAAGCACTAGCCCACTTTGGCATATCTCCATCAAAAGGTAATAGTCTACTACGGTTAGGTGTAATGTAATACGATACCACTACTTTTAGTAAATCTCTAAATGCACTCACGAAATCCTTCAAGTCTTCCTTGACTTCATCCGCTTCTGCTTCATCTATCAAATCTCTTGCACGACCCTCTATACCGGGAGCAACGTGATGTCTAACTGGAGTACCACCAACTATTGATTGCTGTGGATTGACAAGAGTTGGCTTCCTAGATTTATCTGCTCTCTTTCCCCATTGCAAGAAATCCTCTATTGCCTGTAGATACTTAGAGATACTAGCGTCATTGTCTGAATAGTTTATTCTAGGGTCAGCATCCATTACCTCTGTTTTCAGTTTCTCAGTCAGAGGCAAATACAGATTCTCAGATTCATATGAATAGTCCTTGACTACCTCATCGTTTATCTTCTTCAAGTGACGTTTCAAATCCTTCATTCCAGAGTCATTCTCAAACTTAGTTAGTCCTCCTACCTTAGCATAATAGTACACTTCATTCTTTATTTTATTCCAGTTTTGTAGAAACACAGCAGATTTCTGAAATAACTTATCGTTCTGATTATAATAGATGTAGAAGAACAATGGGTCAGCAACTCCAGTGCCGAATTCCTTTATCTCTTCTTGCAAGTCCTCGGAATCTGGTGCTTCATTACCATAGTCTATCTGTCCGACCTGACCTACCTTTTGTCCATCCTCTATCTGTTCGTATCCGGCTAGTTCCTCTCCTTCTCGGAAAGACTCTTGCACCATCTGAGGAGTCAATCCCTGAGACTCTGCAAAAGTAGACATATCATCACTTCTATCTATCTTCATGTATTGTGCAAGTATTCTGTGTGCCATTTCTGTATCATCATCAATTGTCTTGATTTGGAATTTCTTCTTGTATTGTGCAGTATCCGTATCAAATTTGTGAATGTACGAGAATTTATTCTGAGTGATTGTGGAGTTGTGTTGAGCCTTGTAGTTCTCTATGGCCTTCTTCATCTCAGAATCTAGAAGACCATTCAATATCGAATCCGGAATTGAATCAGCCAAAGAGTAGAAGCGTTCTGCTTTCTGTACCAAATCAGATTCAAGATTCTTCTTGGTATTCCAATATGTGTAGATTCTATCTCTACGGGCATATTTCTTCAAATCTAACTTAGCAATGTACTCATCTACTTCCAATACTGTCATTCTTGATTTGCCCTTAGCCGATAGCGCAGTTAATCTAGCCACTAATGGAGATAGTTGAGTCCTACTTCCATAGGTGTCCATGTACTCTTCGATTTCCTTTTTCATCTCCAAGTACTGCTCATCGGTTTTGAGTCTAGCAGGGTCTATCTCACTAGCCTTGATGTTCATGGGTATTTTTTCTGGTGTTCTTACCTCTTTTCCTCTAAACAAGAACTCAGAGAGAATCGGTTTTAGTGAATCAGTGGCAAGACCTCCTTCCATCGTGACTTCTTCATCTGACACACGGCCAAATCTATCGAACCCCGGCAAGGTCTTGATTTTCTTAATCAGTCTGTCAAAGAGAACCTGTTTTGCATTTTGTGGGGTTCTGGTATCTCTAGAGGTAAACAATACAAACTTGTTCTCTAGCCAATTTCTAATTGATTCAGGGTTGATTTTCTTAACAGAACCGTGAGATGAACTAGTAAATTGGTAGATATCCTCTTCACCAGCACGATATAATAGAAAATCAGGACTATTTACTTCTGGTCTAGTATCTGTAGTGGACATATCAATTATCATTTCTATAATATCATCTTGTAGTTGTGAATTAGTAGCAACTCCTGTCAAATACTCTTCTTGTAATCTATCACTAGTTACTTCCCTTTCAGCGTCACTTATGTCTCCGTAATCATAGTCGTACTCGTAGTAGTCGTCAACTCCTTCCGACCCTTCTTTGATGAAAGCCTCATTCAGTTTCGCTGTTGTCATTCAGTATTCCTCCTTCATCTTCTAACCATTTTTTAGTAGGTGTACCAACAGTCTTAGATTCCTCTACCATAACTTCTTTAATAGCGTTTATGAAAGACTTACGAATTCTATCATAGTTTTTGTTTACCCCAGTAAGTAAAACATCAATGCCCTTGTCAAATGTTTCTTGCTGTCTCATACTAGACATAACCATGTTCAGAGAATTAGTACCAGTATAGGCATACTCTATTTCACGTAATAGTTCTATTACATCTTCAACTCTCAATCTGTTAATATCGTACTGCTCATCTTTTAGAAGATGAAACAGGGTTTTTAGTTTTCTATCTGCAACAGTTGACTTTTCATCACCATACTTTATTCCAAGCAAATCTTTCATCTTACCTGCTTTGAAGAATAAATCCTGTAGTATCTCCGTGCTATCTGGTGTTGCTCTTCTTGTGCCATCATTCAATTGCCTCATGTTAGAGAATGCCGCCCTTCTTGTCTCATCCTTGAAAAAATTTCTAACATCCTTCGTGCTAGTTAGATTCCCAATAGGCAAAGCACCACGAATTTCTGCATCTGCTTGTCTTCTTTCATCTCTCCTATTGGGGTCATAATGTATGGTTTGCCAATCATTCAACGCATTCCACTTTTCATCGGATACCTTAGATTTTCCAGTTACATCAAAGGAGTTTATCCAATTATTCCAATTTTGCTTGAGTTTTCCGGGATTACCATCTTTATCTTCATCGTTCTCTATTTCCTCAAGGAACTTACTCAGATTTCTTGTTCTACCTACGGTTGGTGTAGCCTTTGAACCAGTTTTCCTATAACCCGACTGTACTTCTACAAGTTGGTTGAATTTTTCTTGCACATTAGCAGGAACTTCGGCAGAAGTAGTACCACTCATTGCTCTTTTCTTTCTTCGCTCCTCATCACCTAATACACCGATTTCCTTAGTTGCTTCTTTTCCTGCATCGGTTATCTTTCTGAATGCCAAGTCCCGTATTGCCATTGCCTGTTGCGTTGTTCCCTTTACCTCGATATTGAAATCATCACTATCTAAATCGAAATCCTCCTTATCTAGAATGTAGTTTAGCGCAGGTGGCATTCTGATTGTGGATTTCTGTGTGATGGATTTCAACGGCTGATTCTCAAAGGTCTTAGGGAACAGTTCTCTTCTTTGCTTTCCAGAAAACTGCTTATCTAGAATAGTGAATTTGAAGAATTTTATGGCCTTTTCTGCTGTGATTCTATCTGGGCTAGTCTGAGGCTCTGCACTACTTTCAGGTACAAAACCTAGAACTTTACTAACTTCGCTTGTATGTAAAGATGGGTTGTCATTTAGATATCGAAGCATCTCATCTTTCTTGTTCAATGTCCTAAGCATGTTCTTGAGTTTTCTCCTATTCTCAAAGGTCTGCGCTCTCTGAGTATTCTTACCAGCAACTAGGTCTTCCAATGGCTGATGTTCTCCTTCTAAATACCGATTGATGAATTGAGCAACTCTATCTCTGTTAACATCTCTTTGACGATATCTGCCTTCATCCTCCAATTCAGTCAATACCTGTTTCGCTCTAGCGATGATTGGTGAGTACATTTTCTCATCAAGACCAGTTGAAGACCAATCAAACTCCACAATTTTCTTCATTGTGGTCTTTACTGGTCGTGCCTTTCTTTCGTTGTTCTTAACATCTTGAATCAGTTTGTCCTTTATTTCATCCGTAGCAACATCTGTTGTGTTCGGATAACTAGCCTTCAAGATTTCATGCCACATACTATCACCCTATCACTTGCTTGAAGCCACATTCAGAACATTCATACTTTGCCCTACCCGTTTTTCTTCCTCTAACAGAATAACTTCCCGGCTTTATGCGAAAAGTCCCTTTGGCTCCACACTTAGGACAACTCAATCCCTTTCTTACTCCCTCAAACCAACTCATTGCATCTCACCTCGGATAATCCTTAGAATGTCTATTATACCAATCTATAACTGCATACGATTTACCGGGAGTCAAACCTTCCGGTGGTTTTGGCATATACATCTCTACGTTGCTATACATTTGATTCTCATCTCTGAAAAGGAAGTATTGCATCTCTCTCATACTAAATCTATAAAAAACCACTTCTTTTAACGAAGCCTCAAGATTATCAGTTCCAAAATATTTCTCCGCTTCTTCTAATGCGATTTCTTTTGCGGTATTCTCATCAATAATATCTACTGGTGTGGAAAATGTATAGAATTTCGTTTCTACATTGGTTCTTGCTATTCCTCGTCTATAAGCATCCTCATCAGGACGAATCATAAACTCAAATCTTTTACCTGCGGGTCTGTCCATATCAAATTCTGCTTTCACTATATCTTTCCAACTCATTGTAACCTCTCCTACGCATTCTCTTGTTCAAATTGCATCTCTCTTAACATATCAGGAGTGCAATCGTGATTAGCAAAATCTTCTTCGTCATCACTTTCATAACCACATAATTGACAACGATACTTATCTTCTTGAACACCGTGTTCAAAATTACCTAATTCGTATCTGTCTTCCTGTTCAAATCTTTTTACCTTAAGTATATCTTCCCAACTCATTGCATCTTTTCCTCCATTTGCTTTCTGATATCTAGCCAAACATCTGGATGATTTTGCGCTAGAACCTCCTTGATAACTTGCATCTGATGCACGACAATTGTGTCTTGTCGCTTATGCACTAATTTACCCTTGAACTCCATTAGATATTTCAAACTCTCTCTAACCTCTTTCGCTAGTTTGGTAAGTGAGTCTATTGCCTTTGGACTCATATCATCATCATTCATTAGAACATCCAACTTGGAATTCAAGTGTCCTATGTTGTGACTTAGGGTATCTATTTCATTGACCTCCCTAGTTGCAATCAAGTTAGCCGCAGATTGTTGTACTAAGGGTTGAAGATGCTTCTTCGTATGACGTAGAACCTGTTGCTCAGAACAACCCAACATCTCAGAAACCTCAGTTGCGGAAACCTCACCTTCGTACAATGACTTCTCTAGTTGCAATCTGTTAGGGTGCGTACATAGAACACATCTAGTGTTTGAAGAATCAACATAGTGTCCCATGTGGTTTCTCTGGTGTTTGGCAGAAGTGCCGCTAGGCCAACCCATCTGCCTGTCCAATTCCTCACAAGAGATATTCATATCCTCAATGTCCTTCTCAAACACCTCCCTGTCCTCATGTGTGCAAAGTCTGCATCTCTTTCTGATAATCATGACGAAGCCTCCAGTATTTTCTTCCATTGTTCTCCCAGTTTCTTTTGTTCGGGGTCTGTAGTAGAGGATTGTAGCAAATCAACCCATTCTGAAATCTTTTCTTTGTTATTGATAGGTTTACCCTCCATTACATTCTGTTGGGCTTCTGTTAACATCATGTTTACTTTTGCCGATATTACCGCTTGTGCTTCTGGATACGCAGAACTTGATGGCGGTTTGTAATTAACTGCGCCTTGAATTACTGGTTGTATTGCTTCTCCTGCTACGTCCTTTACCTTTTTTGCTCCCGACACTACTTTGTCTTTAGCACCCTGTACCATTTGTGGTAGGTTAGTGACTTCTCCATATCCTTCTCTATCACGTAATCTTGGGTTGCTAATGTCCGGCTCTCCTTCTAATCTTCTTCGCTTGAGGTCTGGACTATCTCCAGTATCGTATTTGTCATACTCATCTAGTATTTCTTGGTCTGTTCTCTTTTTCTTCTTGCCTGATGTTTCCTCTGTGTTACCTTCATCTCTCTCTATTATAGGACCGAAAGTACTTGATAGATTACCGAATGATGCTTCTCTTCGTTTAGTTCGCTCTCCAGCAAACTCCGCATTTTCCTCGTTTTCCTCTGCTAATCTTCTTTCAGCCTCAGACACCTCATCGTCTACCTGCTGTTCTACATCCCTACGTATATTTTCATCAAGAAGGTCTAAATCTTCATCCTCATTCTTGAGAACTCTAACCCAAGAGCCATCATCCCAAGAAGAAAAAGACATGCCTCTATCTCTCCTCAAACCTTCTGCATTGTCCTCTATTGTCTACTGTAACTTCAGGTAATGTGCAATTCCTGTTTTTATTGTGTATGCAAGACGTAGCCTCGCACAATGATATCTTGCATTCTGCCTCTCCTACTGGAAACATAGGCCCAACTTTTCTAATCTTATCTTCCCAAGTCATGCGTTTATCGCCTCTTCTAAATCGTCTATTGCGTTTTGCAAATGTGGAACTTTTCCTGCGTTATTGTCTGCATCTGTATCAATCAACCTCTGGATGTCTGATATTATGTCCACGATGTCTCCACGAATGCTCTTCTTTATTTTCTCTTCCCAAGTCATCTTACTCACCTTTTCTCGCTCACAGAAGTAATTTCGCAAGTGACTTTAATTTCTGGAAGATAGGCTGTATTATACTGTAGGAACCCTTGTGAAAATACCTTCCCTATCATTTCTTTCAATACATCTTCAGCATAACCATGTAATTTCCTTTCATCAATGTCAATTTCTTCACCATCTTCATTTTCTGCCATGACTTTAGCACTTACATTAAACATAAACTCCTCACCACTAAACTTCAATACTTTTTCCCAACTCATCTTCATCATCTCCTAATATGCCTCAAAAGTTACCAGAGGGCTTTCATCCTGTTCATCCATATAAACGGACATTGGATGGAATCTACCAGTCCCGGTTATGAAGGCTTTACCGTCACTATCAACACCAATATCTTCTTCATCGTAAACCGTCCCATCATCGAATACGATTTTTTCTACACCTGCACCCATTTCTCTAATGTAGTCATCTCTTACTATGAGTTGAATTCCCCAAAACACGGTGCAATCTCCTTCCTGTTTTTTACCGTCATTGTTCCATTTCAAAATATTCACTCTAGTTTCAAATCCATCTATATTCAATATACTGCCGTTTTGTTTAATTTGAGGACCGCTTTTCCTCACTATATTTGCCCAACTCATGACCATCTCTCCAATGTTGATTGCTCTCCAGTCATCTGACGTTCTCTTTCTGCCTTGTCTCTTTTCTTTCTGTGTATCTCAGCATTCTCTGGTGTAGATGCCTCAGTAGTTGCATCTCTTGATGGTTTTAACATACTTCTTTTTGCATTTTTTTCTCTTGCTTCTCTCTCCAGCGTTTCAGAATCTTTTAGTTGTCTCACACCATTCACGACTATGTATGGGTCAAGTCCATTCCTAATAGCAAAAGCAGTAGTCTTACCCGTTGCGGCTTTCTTATTCCTATCCATTATTTTCTGCCTGAGTTCTCTCTCACTTGGGTTCATCATAGTTCTCTCAGTTGCCTTTGGGTCTTGACCTGTAGAACGAGTCGTCCTCACTCTCTTCATTGGGTCTTCTTCCTTTTGCAATACTGCTTTCCACATATTCTCTATCATGTTATTTCCTGCCTTCTCATTATCTCTTTCCAACTGTATGTCATCCAGATATGCCTCAAGGTTATCCCAATCGGAGTCGAATTCCTCCTTGAACCAATCTGCGAATGAGTGTTCTGATAAGTCGTCTTCTATTCTGTCATTTGTGTAATGCTTCATATCCAGAGTTCTACGGAAGACATCATACTTGTCTTGCCACATCTCTGGTTCTTGAAGCATTATCTCAAAGAACTTAGCCTGTTCCTTCTTGCTCCAATTGTGAACGTCAAATAAAATCTGTATGAACTTGGCAGTATCCTTATCGAGTGTTGACTTCCATCCATTCTTCTGCCTCTCTTTGCTACCCTTGAATGGAAAAGAGTTAGTCATTGAAAATCACGTTCCCTCAACGATGCTTGCCAGTTTTTAATCGCATAGTCCTGTTCTAGTTCTTGTTTCAAGTCCTGCAAAGTATCTACTGCTTGCATGATTTCGTTTCTCCTAAGTAAATTTATGACAGCCTTGATGTCTTCGACCATTTCCTCTGCAAATGCATTGATAGTGTTGGTAACAACTACTTGTTCTTCACTTGCGTCAGCCTTTTTCATTCTTCATCACTCCAATTCCGATAACAGTAAGGGCAACCTGTTGGCGCACCCACGTTATCATTATCTAAACTTATTCCAGCACCACAACAACTCATCGTAAAGTCTCCTGTCTATCTAATGCCCATGATAATCTACTGTATGCTTTTTTCAAATCTAATAACGCAGTTGCAATATCTGACAATTCTGCTTCTAACATGGGTTTATTTTCTGGTGGAATAATAGTATTGGACAATTCGCTATACTTTTGCATTGCATCAGCAGTAAGACTCATTAATTCGTTCAATGCTTTTTTAACAGGCTCGTTATCTTTTAGTAAAATTTCCCAACTCATCTTACCAACACCGTTCTCCAATCCATCTTAGTAGTTGTATCTGGGGCTTCCTCAACCATTCCTTGTGTCTGTGCCGTAACCTCTTGCTCTTCGTTCCTCTGGAAACCTGCCATATTAGCAATCTGATTGATTTGGTTCTTGGGTATGGCTAGATACACGGACCTCACACCTACTGGATAATCTGCATTGACTGATTCCATTATTCTCAACATCAATTGGCTATCTCCCTCATCCTGTAGGTCTATTTTGTTCTTCAAGAAGAAATTCCTAGCCTTAGTCGCTGAAAAGTTACCTGCTGAAGTTCGATAACTACTATCCTGTACTGCTCTTGTGAACCATTCTCTAACAGGCTCTAACTCATTGAATATTGCCTGTGCCGCGCCTAGACCCTCAATGGCTATTGGTGTAGATTCAAGAACATCCATGACTCCTTCAACTTCAAGTGCATCAGTCACGATAGTCAAGAGAGAATCTCCAACACCCTCAAACAACTTGTCTCCATTACCATACAATGCTTGCCACATAGGGGGTTCTGCCGTATCTGGTTGCTCGTTATACCAATCAGAATTAACAGCATCCATCTCATTCTCTTTTCTCTTTATCTCTCTCCTATAGTCAACATAGGTCTGAGTTCTGTAATGTCCATAGATTACACCCTTTCTGGTTCTGTGTCTGGGGTTCCCGTCTTTGTCAACTAGAACCTCGCCATCCTTCTCCATAGGGCTTGGATTCCAACCCTTGATGTCACTTTGCCAACTCATGTTTCTGGGGTTCATCTTACTACCATCTGCACCCTCATTATCCATCACGTTCTTTACTGACTGCAAGAGTTCCTTAGTCTGTGGTCCCATGTCTCCCCCGAAAATGGTGTCACAAGCAGGTAGCAGATATGAGCCGCCCTGCCCCGACTTCTTCTGCTCTCCTTCTCTTGCTTCTCCCCCCTTGCCATATACGATTCTCTTACTGTTACCATGTTTCAGAAGACTGTCCCAAAGAGTAGTTTCTTCTCTCATTACACCTATGTCCTCACCAGACAATTCCTCACAACGGTCCTTCCAATTGTCATACCTCTCCTTGACATTACTATAGTCAAAGATGACTTCAACATTGTATGGGCCAACACGATATGTATTGTCTTTCTTAACCATAATTACCACTCTAACTCAATTTTATGTGTCCAATTCTTCGGTTCTGTGGAATTATGACAGTCAATTATGAATCCTGATATTTCCTTAACGTTAATTCTATAATCACCTGATGAAACGCTATTCTCTATTTCCAATGCATCAGGTTTTACGGATTCTTTAGTGTTAACGTCCAAGTCTACGTCTACTGGAGAATAATCTCCATCTGTCATTCTATAGGACTTTGGACCACCTTGCTCGTAGCCTTCACCCGGATTATATTTCTCACCAAAGGAATCATGCTCGTAATCTATGTTAAAATGATAAGTCATACTTGTGATAGTCGTATAGACATCAATTGGAGCATTTTTTCCTTTACCACTAGTAGTATCTATTGTCAATATACCTTTCAGAACAACATCAGTAACTGTTACGTCATCAGTTATCTGTTCAAATCTACTAAGTTCATCCACACCGGGTTCATCTCTATACCTTCTACTCCATTCCTTTGGAATATTTTTCATGTCAACCATATAGCGTGGTTTACCAAATTCAAATTTTACTTGGTTTACCCTCTTCTTGTCCTCTAAATCATCAAAGATGTCTCTCTTCTTCACCTTATGCTCAAACAAGTAGTCTGATGCGTCATCAACGGAACTCCACTCATGCTCAGACAAATCATAGTTATCAGCAACTTCCTCAAGGTCATCTATAGCCTCATCTACAGGCTCTTTCTTAAACAAATCAAACCATTTCATCGTCTTGTCACTCTCGCTCCACTAATACTATCACCAGCATCTAAGTCTGGACTGGTTAATACTCTTTCTACATAATCCCAATTTAGAGGACTTGGAAAAGTCAATTCTCCTTCTCTTCCTTTAAAGTAAGGGTTATTTGGAAATTCACTCTTTCTCTGGTCATACAGTTCCATAACATTTCTTTGCATCGCTTCCCAATCGAAACCCATCAACCATTCTCTGATTCCCTTTGCAACCGCACTATTGGGAATTCTCTGTTCCGTCAATAAATTCTTTAATTTTCTCGTATAATCATCTAAATTCTCTCTGTATTCCTCCACTGTTGTGGAAATTGGACCCCATTCTTCAGGTACGGATGAAAATTCCTTAGTGCTTTCATCTCTTTTTGGTGTAAACACTAATTTCTCTCCAAAATTAGCCATTGAATTAAGATAATCGCCTATATCGTTTAACACATTGAAGAATTCTAAGGATGAGTCTACTTTCACTACGTCAAACCATCCCATGACCCATCCAAACGAGTCTAACTAAAAGTCCTTGCGAAAAAACCGGACTCAAAAACGAAAAAAAACCGCCCAACGGTTAGTAACAATTAATTTATACCTTCTTTTTCAAAAAATGGGCTGGAATTTTTTTGCCACTAGCGAAATTCTTTTTCATGGTTTTTTTCCATTCCCAGAATAAAATCCACAGGGGGTATACTAGGGGGTATCCCCACAGGGAGGTACTCTAGACACCTCTACAGGGGGTATTCCTAGCGCACCCGGCGGAAAATAGTGCTTTTTGTAGTCCCACAGGGGCAAAGTGGGGGTTATTATCCCCCTACAGGACACTCAGGGGAAACAACACCTGTAAATACCCACAAGTTAATTTTCTGTGTAAAACAAATTTTTTGTCCTAACGGACCATATGGTGTGAGACTTTGTGTCACAGTGAGAGGAACTGGTTCATGGGGTGGGAGGAGTCTTGGGTCATCGGAGATGAGGTGTAAGACCCTCAAATCCGCTCAGTATTGGTCATCACAGTAATGACTGATGACCTCCCAAACTCCCTGAATCGCTTCCTCACGAATTTTCTGAGCCTTCACAAAATGTGGAGATGATTTTCTCCCCCACTTCAGACTTCTCAGTTCCTCTGTGATTCTCATTCCGTGACCTAGATTTTTATCATCCCTCACCGAATTTGCTCTGCTCTCATTCTTGAAATATTCAGGTTGCCTCCATTTTAGGTCATCGCGTCCTGCATATTCTTTCTTCACTCTTACTACCCATATCCTTGTTGCCATAGTATCCGTAGAGCAAACCACCTAAATGTAAAGGATAGTGGGGTCGGGGCTATCGCCCCTTCGTCACTTCGTTCCGACCATATGGTTGCAGACGCTAGTACTACAACCCTATATGATTAGGTAACTGAGTTACAGGCATGAGTGAAGAGATAGAATGGGAGACTGTAAAGGGCGAAGACTTGAAGGATGCTGATGGGGGTCCATTGAGAATAAGAATAGTGTACAACCATAGTCAGGAGGACTTAGAAGAATTAGTTCAGTCCTTTGGAGAAAGAGCGCAAGAGGCATTGTGGAAGTATAGAGACATGAAACTACCTGATGGGGAGAGCGTGAAGATGGGGCATAACAGCAAGGAAGAGGTAGAGATAACTACATCGGCAATGAACATCATATGGCGAATAGAGAGATTCTTAGCACTACCTAAGTACCCTAGTGAGAGGTGGAACCCATGAGAAACCATGCGCACGAATTATTCGTTTTGTGTAAGGCCATCGTAAGTGAGAATGCTGACTTAGAATTACTAAGGGCTTATGCATATTCCTATTATCCTGAATTAAGGACAAACCCCAAGTAGACTTGAAGGACGGGAGGGCATGCCATAGGCTCTCTCGTCCCACATGGGGTACTTTTACTAGAGTCTAGTACCATATGGTTCCAGCACTTTGTAGCGATAAAGAACCTTGATATTTGGTTTGGAGATACCATGCCATGAGTTTATGCTATTTTCTGTCTTACTTGGGGGGGTGGTGGCAAAATACCCATAGGTTAGTCTCTATTTCCCTTCAAACGTAATGTTGTAGTTTGTATTTTCATTATCTCCTGTTTGGCATGGTATCTCCCTTCACTTGATTGACGGTCAAGTGGTCTGTGAGTCTGAATGTGCCCGAAAGGGTCGGAATGGAATCATTCAGTCAGAGAGAGTTCCAGTATTACTTGGAACCTCCCCTTGTTGGTGCAGGTGTGTAGGTGGTTGCCATCACCATTACACCGTCTATTTCGGTCAGCGTTATGTCGGACCCGTTGTTCTTTGGGTCTGCGGTTACTAGGTATCCGTGTGTTGCCTTGCCACTAGCAAGTTCGGTCCAAGTTCTCTTGACTCTCCCCACGTATGAGTCAGTTTCTTTCTTTGCGAGAACTGCAATAGCCGCGTCTTCGTCCTCGTAAGTGGACAGTTGTACTCCATTCTTGTCGTGATTGTGGGTGAGCAGGTATCGGTTCTCTGAAATGAATGCTACCCAGTTATCGTATCTGCTCTGTATAGAGCGAACCGACTGGTTTACTGCGTTTGGTAGGTTGGAAACCTTGCCCATTACTCTACTGCATAGTCCACCAAGAGCGGATTGCGTCTTGGGAATTACAGATAGAGTGTTCTCCAACTGGTCTACAGCGAAAGTTAGATTCATTCTCTGTGCATCATCTGCTTTCTTGAGGTCTGCATCTACTTCCTCCCAGTATTCTTCCAACCTGTTGAGTTGTTCCTTTGCTGAACGGTGGTAAGGGTCTTCTTCGTTGTACTCTCCCTTAGCCAACCATTCGTTCGTCTGGTTAATCCTTTGTTCTATTTTCGTTAATTTCGTTTCATCAATCATATTATCAATTCTCCGTTGTTTGTGCCTCCAGTCCGACCCTATCGAACACCTGTAGAGCCAACAACCCAAATATAAAGCGAGGTCTGTTATATGGCTTACAAAGTAGCCAAGAGTATGCTTCGCATACGACCATATGGTTGTAAACGCTGTACATACAACCCCCGGAGGGCGGAGAGGTGGCCCAGCATGGCTACTTTCCTCTCACCTCTCCGTTTCACCTTGTCGAAGGCTACTTCCTCCTTTGCTTCACTCTAGGGTTATTAGTCCCGGTGTGTTGCTTGGACTACCTAGACCGTGCGACTCATATACTGGCTAGATACTTGAAATATGCACCTTGCCATCTGTTGTGTTTGAATAGGTTGTTGGTCTTCGCTAACTCCAAACCAATCAGACCTATCTCCTGCTGTGTCAATTGATGCCCTGTAATTTCTGTGAGTTTCACAGTGAGAAGCCAGTTCAGATATTCAAACTGACATCTTGTTATTCTTGGATGGTCTAGCGGGTACTCTGTCATTCTTCTTCCTCCTTGTCTAGTGTTCCCTCTTCATTCCCATATTCGCTCATATTGTGGCAGTAGTCTGAACAGTATGTCTCTTCGCTTTCCTCGTTACAGTATATGCATCTCATCGTTCTGCCTCCCTAAGATGGGCATTGATTGAACAACCCCTCTTTCCGTCACTGTTGATTGTAAGATAAAGTCGCATCAAGTCGAATACTTTCTTCTGACCTATCAGTTGATTCATTTCGACAAACTGAGTTTCTTTCGTCATGTCCTTGTCCGTCCCATAGTTATCAAAAACGGCATCGAGTTTTTTCCGTATCCTCTCAATATCCTCTTTTACCTGCACCATCAAATCATCATGTGCGTCACGGTATCCCTCTTTGTATCCCTTTTCGTGATAATATTCATATTCTTCTTGACTAACCATCTTCTTCATCGTCCTTGTATCCTGCGTGTATTGAATCTATATTTCTTACATGGGTTATGATAGTATTCTTCCACATCCAATTTAGAATATTCATCTGACCCATGCAATAAGCCATATTGTGTGTATCACTTTCATCATGAAATTTGTCTGCTTTCGCTTCTATTTCGTTTAACTTATCTAGTATTTCTTTCATCATTCGTTCTTCATCTCCGATAGTGGTGGTTTCCACTGGCAGATGATTACCTTAGTGGTCTTCTCACCGATGATAGTCCTTGTCTCACCCGTAGGTGTTCCGTCTGTGTGGCATGGTAGGTAATTACCATGACAGCACCTCCTTAGTCTCTTCCTCTCGGACTTACCCTTGTTGTTCATATCGAACCAGAACAAAACCCAAACTTAACGGGGTAGTCTATACGAAAGTTCTTGCTACCATATGGTTCGGCACTTTGTAGCCAAAAGAACCTCAGAGGACAGGATTTTCACCTGCGCCTCTTTAGTTTCTTGTATCTGATGTGTGCCCTGCGTATCTCCTTCTGAATTCTACCTACCTTATGTCTATTTAGGGTAGGGGTCTTGTCATTAGCGTGTCTTTCGATGTGTTCTCGTATCTTCTGATTGAGATTGACTCTTTCAGTCTCATCTCCGATATGAATCCTGATGTTTTTTGCAGTTCCTCGGTTTGTCATCTACTCATCACCTGCAATAATAGCGTCAAGTCTCTTGAGCATGGCTTCAACAATCTGTAAAGTCTCCACAGGGTCATCACTGTGTACTTTCATACTCTTGATTATCAAAACATGGTCAGAACCGGACTTGGAATGTCCGATGTCAATAGATGTCTTGTACGGTCGTAGTTCTTGCGTGGCTTGGGGTGTTATCTCCATGCCTATATTCCATGCAACCCAAATATGAGGGTACATTACGCTCAAAGTGCTAGTACCATATGGTTGTTGAACGCTTGTAATGACAACCCTCCGAGGGTCGAGGGTCTGGGGATTAACCCAGATAAAACACTCCGGTATGCAACCCGGAAAGAGAATTTTAAGAAGTGGTACATTTTGTACCAAAAAAGATCATTTGCCGGGTGAACAAACCCGATTTCTCTTTACTGTGTCCCTCGTTTTGTGTGGGGGGTCAACCTGCCTACGACTGGTCTTCCTCCTTCGCTACTCTGTGAGCGCGATTTACGATTATGGCTAGAAGTTGCTCCCCCGTTAGTTGCTTCCCGGCTTCTCTTGTGCCATCTTTCTTGGTCTTCGTGTTTGCCTTGAGGAATCTCTTCCCCTTTGCTGTTGACTTGTTATATGCGTCAATATCGAAGCAAGCGTTCAGTAGTCTATCCAATTCTAAGAAATCGGTATTGATTTTCTCAGAGTTGAATGTTGGTGGCTTGTACGAGAACTCAGGAATTCCCTTCTCGTTCTTTAGCAAGTCGTTGCACACTTTCAAAACGTGCTTGGTGACTCCACCCTCCAACTTCAGCGTGAAGGTTAGATATTCCTCCTTCTGCTTTGGCTCGGCTACCTTGTGTGAGGCTAGGAAAGCAGTAAAGGCCGCAATCAGCCCCATTGCTTTCTTGTCATTTTTTGGTTCGTATTCTGTCATTGTTATCGCTCCTGTCGCTGTGGTTTTACCCCCCACAACAGATATTACCCTAAGTGCCTAAATGTAAGGTCACTGTGTACTAGAGTTTTGAGTGACCATATGGTACGATACTTCGGAGTATGAGAATTCTAATCGGGAAGGCCGTTTGAAATCGCCGGACTCCCTTAAGTTTGGGCGGCGGGTTCTCAGGCTGTAGAAAAGTCACTTCAAACGTGTTTATTTTCTAGCCATACTTTAAACATCAACACACAAAAGTCACAATTAGTTGTTTACTCAAATGGCAACCTTTACTAATGAGCCTAGTCGTTCATCTCATATTAATATAATATTAGTATAGAATTGAATATCAGTATCAGTATTCGATAATCAATATCATTAACCAGTCAAAGAGTGAGTCAATATGACACACTTTCTCAATATTCTCACCTAAGTGAGAAAATAGGAGGTGGGCGTAGACGGACAGGAGGGACGAATTAAAGAAGAAAAATGATATAAAATATCATATATTCTCATATTCTCATATTCTCTCTTCTTCTTCTACCCCTCTCTTCTTCTTCTTCTTCTTCCCCTGAGAGGGGTGAGAAAATGAGAAAATGAGAAAACCAACAAATCTGAGAACTGAAAATGTGGAGCAGTATTTTGTTTCCCAAAGTGTTCTCAGTATTCTCACTGGGTGAGAAAATAACCCAAATGAGAATATTAACTATAATTCTCGCTAGGACATCGAAGACAGAAGTAGCGGTACTTCGTAGGTGTCCTATCGTTAAATGAGGTTTTAGACCTGAATAAAAATGTGAAAAGATACCGGAGTTGTTGCAGGTAGTTTAGTGACTGCCGAAGAGAGAACTTGCCTGATTCTGAATGGTCAAGCAACTGTGCGCTATAAAATGGATTCAATCCTATCAGTAGTCGTTCTCTACACATGAAATAGTAACAAGGTCACAGACCCCTTTCTTCGGAGAGGGCTGTAAGTAGTGTTTCTTCCTACCAGAAGATATTGCGAAAGCATACGTCCACTATGGTTACTGTTTGCAAACTGTATAGTCGGAAGCAGTTCATTCCCTCCAATGGTCAGGGGCATAGCACCCAAACATTCCTCATGAAATATTTATCTAACGTTCATCCCTTCGGGGATAATGGAGGTATGCTAGGTAACAAGTTCTACTTGTTTCAAAAACGGATAATTCTTCGATGTTTCTGTATTGCTACGCATTGCTACCTACTAGCATTTGGGTGTCGTTTCCCATCCGTTACCTCCACTCACACTCTACCCCCTAGAGTCGGGTTTGTCGAATAAAAAACTGGAAAGTGTACATCAATCATATTACCGTAGACAAAGGGAGTTTCGTTTTCCTTCCTCCAGTTCCCGATTTCTAAGGATATCACAGATGCTTTGCATCGCCACTTAATATAGTCTCGATTACATTACACTCACAAGTCGGTTTGAATCCGACAAAGAGTAAGAGTTTTACAACGAATAAAAAAAGACAGGTTCTTCATCACTAGTTGTTAAGGGGTTCTGGGTTACCTCAAGTCTTTTCTCTTACTAATCACACTCCTATTACGGAGGTAATAAAAATATGAATGGAACACAAGAACAGAAAGAAATATGGAAAGAAATGGAAAATGGTAATGACCACATGATGGTGTATGCAGGAGCCGGAACAGGCAAAACGTATACCATTGTTGCAGGTGCGAAACTAGTTGCTGGTAAGAAGGGATTCTTAGCATTCAACAAGTCAATCGCTACAGAACTGAAAGAGAGGTTGCCTGATGATTGTGATGCGATGACGTTTCACAGCATGGGTTTCTCTGCTGTCAGGAACCATAGGCGAAACTGCCGAATGGATAGTAGGAAGACTTGGAACATCGTCAAGGATATTCTAGGTGAGAACTACCAGTCGGTTTCTCAAGTAGTCAAACTAATCAGTCAACTCAAGAACAGCATGGCTGATTGGGACGACAGGGATATGATTGAGTATATCCTTGAGAGATTCGACATAGAGTTTGATAGTGTCATTGACAAGAACGAGGCAATCGAACTACTGCCTATCATGAAGGACATGTGCCTAGATGCAACCACAGTTGATTTTGATGACATGGTTTGGCTACCAGTCGCATTGAATCTACCAGTGAAGCACTACGATGTGGTGTTTGTTGATGAGGCTCAGGACTTCAATGAGGTTCAGCGAAGACTGATTCTCAAGGCATGCAACGGTGGAAGGATGATTGTAGTGGGTGACCCGAAGCAAGCAATCTATGGTTTCCGTGGAGCAGATTCTGCGAGCATGGATATCTTCAAGAGGGAACTTGAGAAGAGTAGTAGGGATGTTTCTAACTATACCCTGTCCATCACATGGAGATGCCCAAGTACGGTTGTTGATGAAGCAAGGAGATTCTTCAAGGATTACCATGCTAGGGAAGATGCACCTACTGGAACAGTGCATACCAATGTATCTTTCAATCCAAAGGTCGGAGACTTGGTTCTTTGCAGAGTCAATGCTCCTTTGGTTGGAGAGTGTCTGAGGCTAATCTCAAGAGGAATCAGGGCTAAGGTTCTAGGTCGTGAGATTGGAAAGGGACTTGAGGCTATTGTGAAGAAAGTGACTGCTGACAAGAGCATGGAGATTACTACATTCCTGCCTCTGTTCAATGAGCATATCAGCAACATGAGGACACACTACCAGAATCAGGATAAGGAACACATGGTTAGGGGTCTGAATGACAAGGCTGATTGTATCAGAGCGTTGATTGGTCAAGCACTTACTGTTGATGGGCTAATCAAGAACATTGAAGCGGTCTTCAAGGATAAGAAGGGTGCATGTGTAACCTTCTCTACAATCCACAAGGCTAAGGGTCTTGAGTCAAACAACGTATGGATTCTCAAGCCTGACTTGATGCCACATCCTATGGCTAAGTCTGAGGCTGATAGACTACAAGAGAGGAATCTGTGCTATGTTGCGATAACTAGGGCAAAGACTACTCTGAACTACGTAGGTGATAGAATTGGATGAGTGTAAGCAATGCAATGGTACTGGAACTGTGTTGGTTGCTTGTCATCAATTGGGTGACATCAGCCATGCAGAACCATGTGAATGCATGGTAGAACGTGAACTGAACTTCATGGATATTCATGGGATAACGAGGATTGACTATTCTATGGGTAATGGGAAAGTCACGACATGGATGAGAATAAAGGAGGAAGAATGATGGAAAAGGAATTGTTACAAATAATGAAAATGGAAAATGAAAACAAGAAAATGCGAAAACTGCTGGAAGAAATCTTCAATTCAGATGATAACCAGAGTATGGACCCTGCTGATAGGTGTGACTTATCTTGGTGGGCATATGACAAGATAAAGGAGATTCTGGAGGGCGAGCAATGAATACGATGGTTGCTAGGATGGTTGATTTCATAGTTAAGGTAATGGAGAACGATACGGACATAGATGAGTTTGTACAACAACTCACTTACAATGTGGATGGCAACCCACTTGATAGTGATAATGTCTACCTATCTAACAAGATGTGGGTTATGGGGGCCGAGATAGTATCAGATTTCCGTAGGTTGCAAGAAGGTGAGGAAGAGTGAACATATTTTGTCTAAGCGAATGTCCTAACGAAAGTGCTAGATGGTTAGTGGATAAACACGTTGTGAAAATGTTATTGGAAAGTTTGCAGATGATGTCCACTGTTGCAGACTATCTAGGTCTACAAGGCCCATACAAACCAGTGATGTTGAATCATCCTTGTACTATATGGGCTAGGGAATCCAGTGAGAATTTCTCATGGTTGTGGCAACATGCCATAGCAATTTCCGAAACCTACACCGATAGGTATGGCAAGCGTCACAAAAGCGCAATGTCAATGATGAAGCATAATCACGTATGGAAGGAGGTTCTTGAGTTACTACCCAAGACTGGTCAAACAGATTTTGCAGTAGCGATATCCCCCAACATGCGTTGTAGATATCTTCCGGGGTTTGAAGAACTATCTACAGTAGAGAAGTATCGTGCGTACTACGTTTACGATAAGGACAGGATTGCAGTATGGTCTTGGCCGCATGAGAAACCCGAATGGTATGGTGAATAAGAATGAAGAGTTTTAGAGATGAAGAAAGAGATGCAGAATATAGATTGGATAGAGAAACAGATGCAATGTTAGAAGCAAGAAGATTGGAGGAAGAGGAATGAGTATCGTAATACAACTGACAGAAGATAACGAGATTGTAAGAGTCTTTCGTGACCGTGGATATGGATATAGTAGAGAGGAAATCCATCACTGGGAAGTTGAATATGTGGAGGAAGAGGAATGACTGAAATAGAATTTAGATTAGTGAATGATGATGAAATGCCACCTGTGGTAATAACGATGAATGATAGGGATGAACCGAAAGTTGTGCTTAATGCAGAACACAAGATATGGTTGTGTCTTCATAGGAAAACCATAGCAGGTAGTGCAGAGGCATTGTTTGAGAAGATAGACCAGATACTAACAGGTATGCTAATCGAACAGAGAAACGATGAGAGGATGAGTTAGATGGCTAGGATGAAATGGGAAAACAATGCTAGTCAGCATATTGGTGCTAAGAGAGCATTGGGTGAAGGTAGATGGGACAAGATTCTCAAGAGAAGACTAACTGATTTGTCTGTTGCTGATGACTATGAAGATGCAAAACATGAGTGGAGAGTAACAGGTAGATGTTGGTGGGGATTTGGTCGTTCAGAATCAGAAGCCCCTGCATGGGTACATCAAACCAATCACATTGGTGAATGCCTGTGTGGACACAGGATAGTCTACCATTTTGAGATAGAGAACACAGAGAATGGAACTATCGAGTGTCTTGGTTCAGACCACATCACATCTTACATTATCCTCAGAGGACTGATGGAAGAAACAGGTCTAGCAGAGTCCGAGATTACTGAGGCAATGATTCAGGAATGGATAGATGTGCGTGTGAAGTCAATGAAGGCTGAGTCATGGTGGCATGAGCATGGTGAGCAGTTTGAGAAGACGTTCAATGCTGTCAAGGACATGGACTTGAGGATAAACGTAATCGAAACCAACAAGAAGTATTGGGATGAGGATTTGAAGATGTATAGGAAGACCACCAAGATTCGCAAGAGAAG
>TARA_R100000329_G_scaffold21212_2_pt1 | contig 22015 bp, 24 predicted proteins | sample TARA_R100000329 | Tara Oceans TARA_R100000329 (sample SAMEA2620783) | marine metagenome | biome: marine biome (ENVO:00000447); feature: surface water layer (ENVO:00002042); material: "saline water (ENVO:00002010), including plankton (ENVO:xxxxxxxx)" | depth 5 m | reverse complement strand
TCTAAGCATAGGTATTAATATATCCCCTGCTGATAGTGATACACTCAATCCAGTTTCTTCTAATTTTTCATACACTGAAGCTGTTTTAGATCCTGATTGTGTAGATCCTACTTGTGACAGTGTATGATTACCATTAGTTCCCCAATTAGGAGATGCTTTCAATAATTTAAATTCATAAGTTGCTGATCCTGTTGGCCTTCCTTGCAAAGTATATCTGCTTAATGTACAATTTTTAGGAACTACTATTACAGGATTATAAGTATCTAACCAACTAGCTAACAAGCCATCTCCATTATCTTTGTTCCAATTATAATATGCAGCTCCATAGGTTGTAGATGGACTAAACCAGTTATCATATCTAGTATAATATCTTTGAGACCATTGTGGAGTCCAATAAGCTGAACCACCCCCACCTCCTGCTAAGCTAGAACCATTAGTTATTTGAACATCATTGCCTGCATCATTAGTAAAATACAAATTATTAGGAGTATCATTTTTAACCCAAACCTGACCATATGAAGAAGAATCAGATACAGCGCTTGCAGACTCTTTAATTTTAACAGGCAAATCACTTCTTAGCTCAGCATCTTTAATAAACAATACATCGCTATCATCTTTCATAAATATTAAATCAGTACCATCAGAGTATATTTTATCATTATTATCGTAAGTATTAAATACTATAGCATTTTGTGTTGTAAGGCTTATATCAAAAGATGTAGAAACTCTACTATTAGCCTCATCTAATGTAAGCATTTTGTCACCACCAACATACATATCTAATACATCATCAGAAGATTCTTGTATATAAGTATGGCCACCACCTGCAGCATTATCAAAAAAAAGCTTAGATGTAGCTCTTAAAGCTGCATTTCCTGTTCCATGTATTCCTAATATATCTGTATATGAATTAGCCGTAGAATTAGACGATCCACCTGCTAATGTAGTTCTTAAATATATACTGCCACCTACTGCTGTACCTGTACCTTGACCACCCTCTAATACTAATCTGTATCCTGATAAATCAGTGCCTGTTCTAGGATCTACAGTAACATATGAATGTGATCCATCAAAGCTTAAAGTATTATTATTTAAACTAATTGTTCCATCTGCTATTAATTCACCTAATAAAGTAATTACAGCATTTGTATCATTGCCTATACTAAAATTGCCTGATATAGTAGATAGTTGCGATACAATACTAGAAGAGTCTAAAGCTACACTTACTTTACCCCGCCTATTATTAACAGTTAAACCGCTTAAATCTAATATTTTAACACCTCTTATTTTAGCCATTATGATATAATTGTAATTCCTTCCATATCAGATCCTTTTATCATTTCTCTTTTGTATAAAGATCCATTATAGACTGTATAAATAAATAAACCTTCATTTGTATGTCTAAGAGTTAATACTCCTTCTTTCAATTCGCTTGGGATAGGCTCTCCTCTTTTTACAGAAATTGTTTCTTGCTTTTTATGTATTAAGTTTCTAGCATTTCTATCCATTATTTAATTCCTTTTTGTCTATAAATAATAGTAATATCATTAATTCTAAATTTACTAGGGACAGTTCCATCTGTAGTAAATTGAAGCGCAAATGAATATATATTATTTGCTGTACTAGAAGTACTAGGCTTTAAAGTAGCTCTTTGCCATCCTATGGCTGCAGATAATTCATTACTTACTAAATTAGTTCCATCTTGAAATGTTTGATTGTAAGACTTACTACCATTAGTAGAATATTTAACTTGCACATTTGTAGTAGTGCCACTTTCTGCTCCTGGATCAGTACTAGTATATGTAATATATACTTTATATATTTTCTTTCTAATACCTGGAGAGCCAAAGTCTATATCTTTAGTTGTATATATAAATCCAGAAGAATCTTTAGGATTTACTGACCATTCTAAAACATTAGCTCCATTATTATATGCATAAATTAATTTATTATTATGGTCTAAAACTGAATTAGTTCTAGACTTATCAAGTATTCTACTAGTATCATTATTGCTTAAATAAGACCAAGCCTGATTTTTAACATCATATAATAAAGCTGATTTATTTACTCTACTATTATTTATATCTCCTAATTCAGCTATTACTAATATACTATTTACTTTTGGTAAGTAATGTATAGTTGGAGTAGCTTGAGTAGCAGCACTAGTATATGTACCTCCTAAAGAAGTAAAATTAGCCCAATCAACACTGCTAATTAATTTTTTATCAGCTTTGTGTAATAAGTTTGTTATATCAGTACCGTTATAAAGATATACTCCATTTTTATTAACCCATACAATTCCCAAATCAGTTAACTTAGCTGCTTCAGGATGTGTTATCCCTTGATTAGATATTGTTTGTTCTAAAAACTCTATTTCTTGAGATATGTTTATTATAAATATATTATTTTCTTTAAACTGAAATATTCTATCTGCGTATGATAATAATTTTACAATAGGAGATCCATCGTTTACAGCTACATCTATAGCATTATCTTGTGGGAATATATCAAAAGCATTAACAGGACTTTTAATCATTCTGTCTGACATAACAACTTCTTCTCCATCACTATTAACAGATTTAATATTTCCTATATAATGCCTTCTATTTGCTATAACTGAAGTTGACCATCTTGCATTTAAAGATGTCTCTGTTGATCTATAAGAGTTTAAACTTTCATAAGTATATACACCAGAATTAATAACATAACCTCCTGCTGTTGCAGATATATATCCTGATGCGTTTCTAGTGCTAATAGATACTCCTTGATAATATCCACCTATACTGCTGTATGGAATAACAGAAGATCCTTTTGCAAAATTTAATTCTTGAGCAAAAAACCATTCTGATTCACTATCTTTAATTCTATAATAAGCTCTAGCGCCTGTTATTCTAGGATTAAAAGGAGCTCTAAATTGCCAAGTTATCATTATAGGGCCTGTATCAGTATTTTTGTCAATATATCCACCTAATTTAAAGGGTAAAGATTCTTGTATTCCATCATATATAAAAGTTGTAGCCCATTCATAGTCGTTTCCACCATCAAATAAGCCATCTTCTTGACCACCAGACCCTAATTGATTTATACGCAAATTGAATCCTGTACCTACTGGAGGAGCAATCATTATTTCATCATCTTCGTGAAATCCATTTCTTGAGCCTCCAGTTATTCCTCCTGGTATAGAAAGAATATCATCACTAGTCTTTGCAGTTATTTCTCCCCAACTCCCAGTAGTAGAATTAATAGCTGAATATCCTTTACCATCTATTTCATCTGTAGTAAATCTTTCAAAAGTAGCAGCATTACCAACTGCATCTGTGTTTTGTAAGGAAGTAGCGCTAGAATTGTCATTGTCTAACTTAAAACTAATAGTATCACCTTCTGCAAAATCTGTATATCTACTACCTACTAATCCTCTTGTAGGAGCGCTTATTTCTTGATCTGCTAAAACCCATCCATTATAAACTTCTTCTGTCATAGCGCCAACATTTCCATATTTAACATATTGATCTGTTACTGGATTTGGATTATAATAATTAGTTCTTGTAGGCCATAACTGTCTATCTATAAATCCATACCATTTATTTTTATTAGTATTATTAAATTCTGAATCACATATTCTGATATTACCATCTACTATAGTAAAGACTTCTTTTCTTTTTCCACCAGTATTATCTGTTAATCCAGTTATAGGAGTAGCCCAAGAGTCACTATTAGCGCTATATATAGATATTGTGCCCCCTGTATCTGTATCAGAAAGCATTAAATAATCATCTCCAGTATCTTGAGGATTAAAAGCTTCTAACTTTAAATTATCTATGACAATAGTAGATGTATTTGAAGTTATATTAAATAATTGAATTGCAAAAGATTGAGAACTAGCATTAGAGTTTGATACAAATGTTTTTGTATGAGTTCCTTCTGTTAAGTCTGCTGCTTCTAAATTTACTGCAGATGCAGAAAATGTATTTGATATTTGTCCAGTATGATGTCCACTATTAGAACTGCCTGAACTATCTGTTGTATTTTGATTTTCTAATACAGTATAAGTAAATTTATAATTACAATCATTAGCTCCTTTTAAAGCTCTGTCACCTGCAGTTTGGCTTAGAGTTGTTAAACTGGTAGCGCTTGCCTTACTTTCTTTAAAAGCTTTTTTAGTTACTGTTATATTATTTAAATTCCAACTCTCAGTATTAGCTGTTGAATTATCTATAATCAATCCTTGGTCTGGATTATATAAAGCTTCAGTTATAGTTAAATTAGCTGTATATGTTGTTCCACTACTTTCAGCGCTTACAGCAAAGCCAGCACTACTAACTCCTGCTAATTGTATATGAAAAACATTTCCAAGACTAGGATCAGATCCATCATCCCACCATATTTCTGCAGTTATAGTATAGGCACCACCAATAACAATATCTTGAACAAATGAATCTGAAGGCACTAATTGCACTCCTTGAAATCCACTATCTGATGTAGGTGCTATAGTTAACTCTCCATTAGCTTTAGTTATTGAAGGAGCTACATTAGCACCAAAAGGTTCCCATTCACAATTAGCGCCAGCAAAAGACGTTCTATTGTCTGCATGTGATATTTGCTCAAAGTCAGGAAAAGAAGCACTACTAGTAGCAGTACTAGCTGTCCATTTACTTGTAGTATTATTAAGTTGTCCATCTGTAAAATGCTCTAAGCCACCAACACTTGCTCCAATCCTATCATGAGAAAAAGCAAACAAACCATAACCATCATTTGTTGTACATGTAAGTCCAGTAGTATCAGAAGAATGAGCTTCTGTACCTATTGGAAGATTTAATTCTCTGCCTTTTGTTAACCCTATATCAAAAGCATTGTCTGATTCATTTATTTCTATATCTCTTGAATCAGAATCAGTATTTAATCCTCCGTCAAATCTTTCTATTTTATATTCTTGTTTAGGCATTCTTTTTTCTTTAATATTATACTGGATGGAGTGTATTTAGCAATGATAGACCCACACGAAACAAAAGGAGTAGTGAACGTTGGAAGCTCAGTACACACTCCATACCAGTAATGTTTATATTTACTTGAGGATGACACCTTTAACTACAGCCTCAACTGATTCGTAAATAGCTTCTATTATTTTACCTTCAGTTTCTTCATTGATAATAGGTATATTTACATTATCGTTTAACTCTTTAACAATTTTAGCTTTCATTTCATCATTAAAGATGTAGTTTGCTATCATTTCCTTCATGTCCATTTAACTTCTCCTGTTATTTATTTAACCACTCTTGCCACTTTATCTTGACAGCTATATAGCACATCCATATTGGTATCGATATAAATATACTCTTTACTATAGCTATACCCAAATCCATTATTTATTCTCCCAGTATTTTTTTCTCCACTTTTCTTCAAAGCAATTATCTGTAGAATCTATAGGAGTAAGTATCCACTCACCATCCTCTTTATAAAAATCTCTATCTTCCCAATTACAAAAAAAGCCTTCACTGCTATATCCAGGCTCAACCCTAGGGTATTTACAATTATAATATTCACCTACACCAACTGTAAAGCTAACTGTTACTAACCATCCTAAAAATAGCATTACTTTTTACCTCTCTTTTTCATAGGTTTATCATCTCCCCATACAGGATCTTTAGGAGTATTAGATTCCATTTTTACACCATTGCCACCAATTTTAATTTTATTTCTATCCATAGATACTTCCATGTCTTTATTAGATTGATCTTGCAAGTGATGTACTAAATCTTTTGCAACTGTAGCTAATGGATCTTCTGGTGGAGGAGGTGCAACCATACTTGTAAGTACATTAATAAGACCTAAAGTAATAGTTGAAATAAGACCTGTAACTACCGCTAATTGCGACTCTCCAAGATAATAAGCAGCAGCAATTAACATACAAGCCATTATAAGAATAGTAGGCACACTAAATACGCCTACCCAAAATCTAAGCTTGTCTATCATAAGCCTTCTATCTGCAGCTCTCTTCTTTTTTATTGCAGCTATTTCTTCTTTACTTGGTGCCATTTATCATTTCTCCCCATACACTAGTTTTGCCCTTTATTATCTCTACAACTTCAACTTTAAAATCACCACCTTTAAACCAATCGACTATAGCAAATGCGTGATTCCAGTTATGTAGATTTCCTTTAAGCCATGTATTAGCCTCAGATTTCATGTCTTTTAAACATCCAAGACTCCATGCAGATTGAGTTCCTCCCAATCCTGTTTCAGTAAATCTTTGTAAGTCATGTGTATGTCCGTATATAATATTCTCTTTATAAGAGCTTAAATGCTTTTTAGCATGATGTATAGGAACATAATCACCATGTGTAAAGTTTAATTTGCCTATTTTGAGCTTTTTAGTACTTATATAAGGCCAATACTCGTAACCCCTGTCATCTAGCCTTAAAGCTGTTTTAGTCTCGTAAGAAGGCAAATATGGATGTCTTATAACAAAGTTATCTAACCATACTTCATGATTACCTTGTATAAAATGTCTTTCCTTACAATTTACTTTATCCAAAGAGCGATCTATAATATCCATACCTTTGTTAACTTGCTTTACTTCTTTATTTAACATTGGTATCAAAACTTCTAATGGAGGCTTTTCTTTGTTCCTCCAATGGTGAGGACTAAATGTCTCCCACTCTCCTGTATCACCTAGATCAATATATGTATCTGGCTTTACTAATTCTATTGCTTTACATACTACATTAATAGCTTTTTTATCAGCTAACGGGAAATGTTTATCTGGTGTAACTATAGCTCTTTTTATTACACCATCTTTAACATTAGGCATATAGCCTCCTATTTTAGTTCTTTAAATATCTTAATACACATATAGATAAATGTTGAAACCCCAACTAGTAAGCTTACCACTGGTGGTACCATTTCCATAAAAGATATCCAAAAACCTCCCATACCAACGCCTGCTGTTCTTAATGTATCTGCCATTATCTTATTCCTATAGGTGCCTGCATTATTCTAACTGTAGGTATACCTATATTTTCATTCTTATCTAAATACTTGTAAAACTCTCTCATATAATATTCTTTACTTTTAAAATCTAACTGATCTTCAGCTATTCTAGCTTTTAAATAATAAACTAAAGCTTTTAAATATAAATCTGGGATATCGGGCTCATCTGATTCATCTACAATTTCTCCACCATCTTTAGCTTTAGGTCTAACAACATATTCAAGCATTATACCATCATTAATAGTTTTTACAGGACTTTTCCAAGTAGCATCATCTACAGGATTGCTAGCATTTAGCTCTACATCTATTTCAACTAAAGCTAGTTCTTTACCTCTTAAATACCAACCATATTGTCTTTTTTCAGCCATTATATATTGTCTCCGTCTTGCTCAGAAGGTTGATAAATTAATCTTTCTACACATCTATATTTATCATTACCATTTTTATGATTTTTAACTTTTACATCTATTAACTTTAGCATATTATCAGGTAAAGGATAGAATCTTTTATCTTTTATAATATCCATATAGTTAATTGATTGTCCTCTAAGTTTAATAGAGGCTCCTGCACTTTCTGCTGTTAGTTCATCTGTAGCTATTAATGTTAAAGTTCCTGCTGCTACTGTAGCTATAGTATAATAACCAACATCTGTGTTAGCTGATTTATCTGTATCGTTGCTATCAGAATTTTCAACTAATAATTTCATACCTACTTTAAATCCTGCAGTTACAAATCCATTTGCTGTATCTGTTAAAGTATCTGGATTGCTATTTACAAATGCTATAGTACTAGCATTATATACAGCCAAATTTCCTCTTATAATATTTTGTTTAGTAAACATTTCTATTTCTTCTAAACCATCTTTAATATAGGCTACAGCACGACCTGTATGCTGTATATTAGCTCTTTCCATTATCTCTTTAACTTTCAATATTAACCCTCTCTACCTTGCTCTGGTTTCATTGGAATAAACGAAGAAGCATATTGTTGTCTTAAAGATGATAAATTTTGGGTTATAGATTGTACTAGCTCTATATCTTCTTCATCTATAGCAAATTCAGCCATTTTAGCTTCTAAAGTTTTTATAGCTGCATACATTACTACTAAATAAACTTTGTCATCTGGAAATATCCCTATATCGCTATGAGAGTAAACTAACTCTGATCCGCTTTTATTATAAGGAATATTGTTTACATAATAAACTTTAAATTGATTTGGGTCTGCTCCTGGTACTGGAAATACACTTATCTTACCATTTTCTAATATAGTATAAGCAGGGTTATGTATTGATGCAAAATGCAAGCTTTCAGGGTCTGTAACACTAGACTGTAAACCAGGCATTATAAGTCTGCATTGTTCCCATTGATTACTTACATTTGACTCTCTTACAACAGAAATAATTTTAGCACCATATAAATTTAAACCATTTGCTGATTGGTCAGGGCTTTCTGCCATAAAATCTATAGTATTTTGAGGACTTAATTGAATTATCTTATTAGTAACATCTAATACTCCATCTTTTAAAAATTGCGATAATTCAGTCAAAGTTGGATTAGTAGATCCTGATAAAGTTCCTACTCCTGTTAATGCTTCTACTTGTGCTTGAAATGTTGCCATTATTCTCCTAAGGCGCCCGCCCTCCTAGAAGAACCCATATCATTCCAGGAGAGCAGGCTTTTTAGTTTGTTATTTAAGATGCTGCAAAATCACTTTTGACAGTATCTACTGGTTTTATCCACGAAACAACTATTCGTGTTTCACCTGCTGTTGAAGCTCCAACTGTAGTAATTTGAGCAGTTACTTTTCTAGTACCCGCTTTATACATACCACCGCCAGTTCCAGATGCATCCATAATGTATACACCTGCAGCCCCAAGACCAGCACTCGCTTCTGCTAATATAGAAGTTGATATACCAGTTGTAAGAGTAGATTTTACATCTGTATCTTCCATATAGCCATTAGGATCATCTTCATCACCTAATATAAAAGTAGCGCTAGTTGCAGAGTTCCAAGACGTTACTGATTGAACAATTATATCGTTTACGTATGCTCCTGAAGGAATAGTTACAGAAGAAGTATATACTCCTGCAGCGCCTCCACCATTGTCATCCCACTTTATAATCATCTCAGCAACATTTGGATTCCAGCTTGACTTATATGTTTGTTTGTTTAAGTTAGCCATTGATTATCTCCTTAACTAGTTAAGTGCTGAAAAACACATATTATTTTAACATTTCCAGTTGCACCTAAATCAGCATCAATCGGATCAAATGTTACATGTATTTCTCTTTCAGCTGCGCTAAACAAACTAGCTGCTGGAGTAATAGCTTCGGTTGTTGCTGGTCCACCATATGGCCCAACACCTGCTGCAAATGCATTAGCTCCATGTCCATGACTATTCTCAAAGATATATAATGGAGTATAAGCTGATAAAGTAACAGCAGAACCTCCATCGTCTAAGAGTTCAGTAGCTGCTAGTAATTGAGTGCCACCTGCAGAAGTACCGATCTTAATATCAAGACCATCGCCACTTGCACCACTACTTGTAATAGCAGAATCTGCAACTAAAATTAAATGCTTAATAATAGTTCCAGCTGGTTGAGTAATAGCTGATATAGCTGTTTCAGTACCATGAGCCAACGCTAACGCAGTCCAAGATGATTCAGCATGTGATACTTTTACACATGAACCTCTTTGTTGCATATTTTCTAACAAATCTAAAGCATCATCTGCCTTATTTTGTCCGTATAATGGATTAGCCATTTTCTACCTCCTTAATTATGCCCACATAGCGTGAGTTTCAGGACAACACCATTCCATTCCCGCTTCTGTTAGGATTTGATCTACTCGTCTGTCGACCCCAGAGTTTTCAAGTGTTTGAACACCTACGTAGACTGATGTATCTCTATTAATACCATTACCAACTAATGGTCTATATGCACAATATTTCATGTTAATAGCTAAGATTTTAACTTGGCTACCATCTAAGTGAATATTACGTGCAACATTCATATCACCATATACAGTAGAAATAGTAGTAACGTCAATACCAAATACTTTTTTCTTACCTGTCATTGACATTTCACTTCTAAAGTTTGGAGATATTTCAAGATTATTAGTAAAGTATCCAGACATTTTATGCATCCAGTTGTATGTTGCTGTATCACAGAAAAATACAGTTGAAGAAGCATTATTATATCTAGGATCTAACATTGCTGAAAGATCATCTAAGAAGTCATCTTGAGTTTTAGTATTTGTGTCTAAACTAAATGAGTTACCATACTCAGAAATAAAGCTTACAGCTCCTTCTGTTGTATTGTAAGTTGCGTTTTGACTACCAAATAACATTGCATTTTCAATGTCAAACTTGTGCTCAATCAGCTTTTCTTTCCAGATACGTGCCCACTCATTACCTTCATACTTTAGAACTGTAGCTCTATCAGTATTATTCATCACACATGATGTTTTGAAGATTTGAGTTTGGCCTGTTGCTGTAATGTAAGGCTGATCATTCCAAGTTTCTGGATATCCACTACCAGCTGCAAAAGAAGTACCCATAACATAGCATTTATAAGCTTCTAATGTTTCTTGTGACTGAGCAGATGCACTAGCATTTAAACCAGGACCACCATTTGCAATAGTTTCAGTAGCGTCTTGGAATTTAACATTTGATGCACCCTTTACACAAGTAGCGTTAACTACAGCTTTATTTGATACTGAATCTAAGTCTACACTATTAACTTTCCATATAGTATAGCCATCAACAGATCCTATAGAACCACCTGTAGTGTTATAATGAGGAACTTTTAAGATTTGACCAGGAATAAAAAATCCAGGTTGAGTTCCTGAGACCCCTTCGTAGTAATTACTATTTTGGCCAAATATATTTTGCTTATTACCATTACTATCATAATCAGTAAAGAATGCAAAACTATATATATTGCCTTCAGCAAGTGTTAAGTCACCAGCATCAGGATTAGTTCCTGGTACTGCAATAGCGCTAGAACTAAAATCAGCCATATAACCGTATCTTTTAGTGTAAGATGATCTTTTTTCAGTAAATTTGAAAGTTGGATCATCAGTTGGCTTTTTAGATACTTTACTTAAAAATCGAAAAAATGGATCTTGCGCTAATGCTAGCTCTGACACCATATCACCGAAGTTATACTTTCTTCGTAAGGCACCAGTAGCAGCAGCAGGGCCACCATAATGATTCGATGCAGGCTCTGAAGTATAATTCGAACCTGTAACGTTTAGAATATCAGACATTTGTCTATCTCCTTATTAAGTTTGAGATAGACTTAATTATTATATAAGCCTACCCAAACAAGTTATCAACACTATTGTCAAAGCCTAAGATACTATCAAAGACATCTCTGTCTACTGACTTATCTTTACCACCTTGACTATTTGCTCCAGATGCAGATGTAGGCATGTTTCTTACGTTTTTCATTTGGTTAAGCATATCTTGTTTAGTTGCATTAGCTACATTAGCATTTGTTTTATCTTTATTTAAAAGATAATTTATATCATCTAATGACATTGTATGCTTTTTAGCTCTTTCTTTAAACTGTTCAAATTGCTCTTCAGACATATTGTGCTTTTGTTTAAATGCTTCTTCGTCTTGTTTTCTTTGACGTAGTTGTTGAACTTGCATAGCTCTTTGTTGTTCAGCTTTTAACATCTGACTAACTCTATTTTGAACCATACCATCAACATGTGCATTCATAAGTTTAGCACTATCTGATTCAGGATCTTGCATAGCTTCTTGCTGATCAAATACAAAATCTTCACTTAAATTAAGTTTTTGTTGTATTGATTGCGCAGGCTTGCCTCCATTAACCAAATACTCTCTAACATGTTCTACTAATCCACCATCATTTTTCATAGCTTCAAGTACAGGTACAAACTGTTCTACTTGTTTATACTGTTCTCTCCACTTAACAGCTTCTCTGCTACTATCTTTGTAGCGCTTTTCCCAGTCTGTGCTGTTATCAGTCTGAGTCGTTTCCACATTGTTGGAGCCAACTTGTTGATTATCGTAGGTTACCTGATCGGGGCTACTATCTTGTTGGGTTACCTCAGTGTCTTGTATTCCGCCATTAACAGAATTTTCTAGTTCATTAAAAAAATCGCTGGAGCCTGAAGTAAGATCTGCTTGGGTATTTTCCATTTCTTCAAACGAATTGCCTTGCATTCCTATCTCAGGGTTACCTTGATTTTCTTCTTGATTGTCTATCATTTATTCTCCTTTTGGATAAATTAAACTGCCGTAGTTTAACTATCTTGTTTCTTATTTTGCAAATTCTTTTGCATATTCTGTAATAAGTCGCTTTGTCTAGCCTTAACTAGCTCTGCATTATTACTTAAAACATTTTGTAAAAGTTTTTGTTTAGCTTCAGTATCCATATAAGCTCCATCCATGTTAGACTTAACTTCTTCTTTCTTCTTATTTATTTCAACTTCTGCTTGCATTACTTTGCTTTTGATACCAGCTTGTACCAGTTGTCTTTCAAGCGTCTCAATAGTGCCATCTTTGTCTTTAACAGCTTCGGATAGTTGTTGTATCTGTCCTTGAAGTTGCGCATATAATGATTTCCTTTTTACAATATTTTCTTTATTCTTAATATCTGTTTCAGCCAATACAGCTACATCATCAATAACACCTAATTGCATTAACTGCTTTAGCTCTTCTAAATAAGCCCATCTGTTAACAGGCATAGTAGATCCAGATATTATTCTTATATCAAATTTATGAGCAGATATATCCATAGATTTGCCTATAGCTTCTCCCATATCATTATATATAGGAATATTAATTTCTTGATTTCTTTCTTCTTGTATAGCACTTGGCTGTACTATTCTAAATCTTTTATTAGCAGTATAAGTAGCTTGAGAAAACTGCAATAAAGTATTTCCTAGCTGTTTTAAAGCAGGTTCTACAGATGTATGCATCCATTGTTTAATTCTTCTTGTACCATACTCATCCATAGCTAACATACCTCTATAGGTTTCACTAGCACCTCCAGAATCTCCCATCATAGAGCTATATATACCAGCTAAATATTCCATATCACCTTTACCTTGTTGCACTATTTGAAAAAATGCATTAGCTAATGGTGCTGGCATAACAGGTGTAGGCTTTTCTACTCCTGGCCTAATAGGCAATAAAGCTCCTGGACTTGCTGAATACTTTTCCCATATTTCAGCATCTATAGATCCTTCTTCATACATCCATCTTAAAGATGATCCTAGTGATGCATTATGCACCATTATTTGATGAGCTTTATTTATTTCTTGTTGCTTACCTATTAATGGTGCTACTGCACTTATAGGAAATGGCGTTCCTGTCCATTTAAAATGAAATGGTACTATAGGATAATCTTTTACTGTATTAGGTAATGTAAATTCATATATTAATTTATCACCAGCAGTACATGTTTGCTTTATTCTGTTATCATAAAATTGAATAGTATCTACAATATTATTTGCAATCAACGGATCTTTTAATATTATTTTATACTCTTTTTCAGTTATAATTTGATTTTCAATTTTAGAAGCCTCAGATTGTAATTTACTTACAGTTTCTTGTCTATAGGCCTCTAACTGCTGTTGCATCATTTTTTGAGCTTTTTCTATTTCTAGCTGATATCTTTCTGGTAACATTTCTCCAGATTGGACAGCCATTTCCATTTGTTTTTGTTGCTCTAAAAACTCAACTTCCATTTCTTTTTGCATTTCCATCATTACTATTTCAGCTTGTTCTTGTATAGCTTGTAACTGCTCTTTGTTAGGAGGTATTCTGTAGAATAAATTAATATAAGATATTTTAATCTTTTCATATGTTTCAAAAAACTCTACAAGCTCTTCCATTTCTCCTTTGGCATTAACTCCAAAAGAAGTTTGCTCATTATGATCATTGTGTAAAAATAACTTTTGATCATCATCTCCTAAAGGTCTTTCTGTATATGTATTATTATTATCTTCAGAAGCAGCATTTGCTATTTTTCTTTTTGCTTGAGGATATATTTTCATTAAATGAGATTTAGGCAATACTTTTCTAATCATAACAAAAGAAGCATCTTTAAAAAGCATATCTCTAGATTTAGGATCAACATAAACATCAAAAGGTTCAGGCTGTTGCAATACAACTTCTCCCATACCATTATCAGCATCTTTATCAACAGATATAAGCATATACCCTACACCTTTTGTAATACTGTCATTTATAGCATTATTGTAAAGAGTGCTACCATTAGAATAGTCCCAAATATAATCTGTTAAATCTGAAATTACAGCTGCTACATCAGTATCGCTACCCTCTACTCCTACAGCTTGCCATCTAGGATTATTGTCAGTAGCATAAAAATTAAGCATTTCTACAACAGGTAATATCCTATTAATAGTAAATGTAGGCATTCCTTGATCTTGCAATGCTGACTTTTCATCATGGGTTAATTGTTCGTCATGAGCAAATTCATAACCTTTTTGATTAATATTTTCCCATTGTTTTCTTGTCCAGTTATTAGCAAGATTATATAAAGCTCTTATCTCACCTACTCTTTTATTTTGCTTTGCCATTTTTTATCCTTTTTAATATTCCTATAAACATAGTGACTACATATAGTATCACTATTACATAGATATTCAATATCATGTGCATAGTGCACGTGATCAGTATTGCAATAGTCAGGACAAAAGTAGGCATTACGCCATGGCTGCAAGATATTAACCCTTTCACCAAATCTATTGTATCCTTCAATAGCTTTATCCTTGATTCTATGTTGAACATACCCAACAATATATGCAATTATACCTATTACTACAAACTCTTTAGTCACGTATTTCAAAATGGGGAAAGTCATCAAACTTATTATCTTGAACATCAAAGTCCATATCCCAATCTCCACCCCAACGAAGATTAACACCCATACCTTTAGCTATACCGATTACAAACCCTGCAAAAAGAGTTTGACGCTCTCTGTCATCCCAATCAACAGGATAAGGAGTAATGTCCACAGCCCTAGATGGATAAGCATTGTGACGACCGTTTGGGTACTTGACCTTAGTTTTACCTTCTTCAAAAAGCTTATCTTGCCTTTCTTGATTCCTATGCCCTTCGAGTACTGAGCAATCCACATATTTAATAACTTCATTCATTACATCCTGTAATTTTTGATCGCACGTAGACAATCTATGTTTTGAGTTTTTACCAAATTTAGGCATATTATTTTTTCTTTCTTTTCTTTGCAGTTTTAGCAGACTTTTTAAAAGCTTTTGCTGTAGGAGCTCCTTTACTTCCAGGTTTTCTCATTTTTTCACCACTACCAGCTTTTATTCTTTTTCTTTTTGCATGTATGTTTGCATACAAGCCTTTCTTTTTTTTAGGCATTAATATTTCCTCCCATAACCCATTTTTTTAGTAACTTTTTTCTTGGCAGGCTTTTTTTTCATTTTTCTTCCTGGCATTTTTATCTCCTTTATTAAATATATTATTATAATTTATTTCAAAATCTTTTGACCATTTAACTCTATATTTATCACCTTTTCCGTTCATTATGCTGTTACCCAACTTTTTGCTTTTGGTTTTCTTTTGTACCAACCTTCTTTAGACTCTGTATAATCTTGCGGAGGATGCGCATACTTACACGCATAGGCCAAAGCATCGATCGTATCATCATGTGCCATCCTCGGACCAAAAGTAACAATTTCCCTATGTAAATCATACTGAGACCTTTTAATATGAACTTGCCCCACTGCAAACCTTTGTCCAAGTATTTCTTGTATTCTATCTCTTTTAGACATCCTAGTCCCAGGTTTTTCTTCTTTAAACGGGATAATAAACTCATTTCTTCTCCTCATTTCTGCTCTAATAGTTTGAAATATAGGCTTAGACATAGTAGTATCTTCAATTGTAAATAAAGTAGGCTTATAAAATTTAGCATACTCAAATATATAATCTACTATACCTTTTTGACCAGTCCCAGGCACTCCTAATACTGGTAATGTTCTATTCCTTACATAATCTAAAACATAGAGATTATTGTCTGGAGTGACTGCAACAACCATGATAACACTGAAATCCGAATTACGCCTTGCTGAATCAGTAGCGGGATCCACACCAATAAATATGTTACATGGCTTTGAGTCATCACCGTCAGGTATAATAAATTTAAGTCCACTGTCATCCTCCTGTATAAACTGTCCATCCCAGTATTTTATATGATCTCTTGTAAAAATAGAGTCTTCTTCGCTTTGGACTTCCATCATATATTCTTGATAAAATTTTTGAGGCTGACCAGAGTCCTGATAAAACTTCTTCTTCCTTTCCATTTCTTCATGACCAAACCAAGAAGGCCAAAGAGGGGTACCATCATCTTGTAAAGCTTTATATGTTATAACTTTCCAAGCAAAATCTTCTTTTTCTTTTTTAGCTTTTTCATGACCTATTAGAATTTTTTGTATAAAGGCATCAAAATGCACAGGCGTACCATTAATTCTTAATCTACCTGTCTTTGGCTCAAGAGCAGGGAATACAACTGCTGTAACTAAATTACTTATTTTAGACCTAGACTCTGGAGTAATTGTATTGTTTTCATCTTCAAAGTCATCAAGTATAATAAGATCGTATCTTTTATGTAGCTTAGCGCCACCACGAATACCTGATAAATTAGATTTACTAATGAGCTTACAGTTGTTTTTAAGTTCGATATCATCTTCTGTCCATTTTCTACCTTTTAAATCTCCGAAATAATATTTTATTTTGTCATTATATTCTAAGTGATATTTAATATAATCTAGATTAGGTACTGATATTTTACTACTTGCAGCTACCCAACCATAAAATAAGGGTTCTTGTGTAAAGCAAAAATCTTGCAATATATTACATTTAGTTAATACTGTTTTTCCATGGCCTCTTGGCAATATAACAGCTAATTGTCTATAATCATGATTAGACAAAGCATCCGCAACTTCATAATGAAAGAACGGACTTTCAGATCGCATAAAATCTTCAGGTAAAAATAATTTACCAAAAGCTATTAGATCTTTACTAGCAAGCTTTAGCTCTTCTTCAGCTTTACTAATATTATGTGTATTTATATTAGCCATTATTCCAGGTTTCTGAGTTAACTAAAACTTGTGCTTCTGATTTAGTTAATATAGTATTGTTCGGATAAGCCATATTGGCGCCTAATTGCGCTACAGCTGATAGTTCCCCTTCTTTCATTGAGAACTCGCCTTTAACAAGTATATATGAGCCATTTGGCGATACTCTAGGAGCACCTAACATACCTTTAAATGCTGCTTCTTTCCAAGTTGGTAATACAGCTGTAGTTTTTGTTATATTACCATTTTCGTCATATTCATATTCATTCCAACCTACTTTATCTTGTATTTCCATTGGAACGCTTGATTCATACGTTTCTTTTTTTAAACATACATACATTTCGTAATGCACCAAATTATCTCCTAATTATTTTTGTGTTTACTTTTACCAACATTGTAATTTTTTAATGCTTCTGAGCTTGATAATGCTTTGTCATATATTCTTAAGTCATCTATAAAGCCTTGAGCTTGATTGCCTGTACCTACCATTAAAGCTATTTTTCTAAATGTAAATTTATTTGCAGAATCACCTACGTCTCTATCTCCTGTATTTAAATCAACTCCATTTACATAAACTTTATAGGTTGCACTTTCTCTAACTAAAATTACATGAAACCATTCATACACAGAAGGTCTTAAATCTACCCCATCTGTACTACTATCCATTGTTATTGTTTTATTATCTCCACTTAGTGTTCTAATATAAACTTTATTAAGTTGCCCACTTGACAATACTCCATTAGGAATAGATATAAAATCTGTATTATTTGCACCTAAAATAAATCCATCATCATCACTATCAAATTCTCTAGTTAATTTTCTCCACATTTCTACAGAAAAATCACCATCTATGTGTATATCTTGAGGTAATTCTCCATAATCACCTTCATACGATCCTGCCCATGTACTGCCATTTAAATGTAATGAACCACCACTAGAATGTACTATATTATTAGAATAGCCTTGAGTGCATAAATTGGCTGTTACTCCTTGTTGAAAAAATATATAGTCAGGAGTTCCATTTATAGTTCCATGATTAGTAGATATTTGGTCTTTCCACTTACCTTCACTATTTAAATTATTATTTTTCCAATAACCTACTAAATTACTAGTGCCTAATGAATGTTTTGTAGCATTTAATGGCAATCCATTATTATACAACTCTTGAACTTCAGCTATATCTAATCCTGTATTAAATACACATACTTCATCAACTATAGTTTCTGCCCCACTATAAATAGGTGAACTATCTCCTAAATATCCTATGCTTATTCTGTCTATATTTTCATAAGTTACAGAATCATTATTTTCATTATCTGTATTTTGAGCCCCATTAATATATAAATTTCTATCAGTTGCCGATTCAAATGATGCAACTACATGAACCCATTGGTTTGTATAGGTAGAATTACTATTAGTATTTTTATTAGTTGTATTAGAAGCTTGTAGGTATACTTTATCATCTGCTCCTAATGCAATTCCAAAATAAACATTTCCTACATCTTTATCTGTTAAATAAACAGCATAGGCTACATCATCGCCTTTATAAATCCAGCAAGACAAACTAAAAGGATAGCTTAGACTTGGAACAGTATTGCTATAAACCCCTTCTCCTGCAAAAGATTTAACACACCCATCCATTAATGATGTTTGTGGTATAGTTTGTTGCTGGTTTGCTTCTGTCCATCCTGATGCTATTCCTATTTCTTTAACAGTAACACTATCTATAGAACCATCAAAATCACTTGTAGGATTTATATCTATTATTCTATTACTGGTACCTCCTGCAGTAAGTTCAATACTACCTGATGCAGTTTGTGAAGAACTTGCAGCAGAACCACCTATAGCAAAAGTAAGACTACCTGCTGTTCTATCTGCTATAGTAAAGTCTACTTGATATGTAGTTCCATTTACTAAATCACCTGAGCTTCCTGTATATCTTAAAGCTTTAGTTGTGCCTGTATTATGCACAGCCTTTGAGTTACTTGAATCATTTATTGTCCATTCAGTACCTACACTACCTGATACTACAGTCCAATTAGTACTTGCATCAAAGGCTCCACCACCAGATAATTTGTCATCACCTAAAAAAGTAGTAGTAGCATGATTTTTTGTAGTGTTATTAGTACCTGCTGCATCAAATACAACTGTTTGTGGATTTCTTACTCCTGTATCATTCATAGGATACCAAAGCTTTAAATTAGATGTAGTGATACCTGATGTTACTGATGGATTATCAGTTATTAATTTTTCAGGATTTTTATAAGCATATTGTACATCAGATGCTTCCCAGGCAATGTTCCATATTTGATAATTAGATATTTTACTATTTAGCTTGCCACCTACACCATAGAATCCTATGTATCTATGAATATACTCAGTTGCTAAACCATCTCCAGTCTGGTCCCAAAAATCTTCAGCTGGAGAAGAAAAAGAAACAGCTACACCATTATTGTATATATATATTATTCCTGCTTTATAAACTAAATCAAGTTTATACCATTGTCCTGCAGTAAAGGTTGGTGTAAATGTAGGAGTAGTTCCACCTTTGTCATCTATTTTAACACCCATTTGACCTGCATTGCTATTAAAATAAATTCTATGAGTACTACCAGATTGAGTTAAATATGTTTGTGTAGTTGTTATGTCTTCAGGATAAATCCACATAGATAATGTAAATCCATTATTAGTTAAGGCATAAGTTTGATTGCTTCCTGCATCTAGATAATCACCAACCCCATCAAACTCTAATGCTTTGCCTGAATATATATTTAATCTATCTACAGGCTCTCCTGTTTTTTGTGGAGAGTTTCCAAATGTTGCTGCTGTATTATTTGATACTATTTCTGTTGCCATTATTTTAATACTCCATAATTGCCTGAATTTATTTTATACAACTTAAACGATTTTAATATTCCTGTTTTTGTATCATTAACATTTCCCATATAAGCATAAAATCCAGTTTCGCTAGAATGAGATTTAAATTTATAAGAAATTGTTTTTGGATTTGCATTTGAAGCAGTAGTACCATTTAAATAACCATTACCATACATAGATCCTGAAAAATCAGTATCATCATTTCTAAAATACATAGAAGTATCTGTACCGCCAGCAATAGACCATTCTATTAAATATTCTGTTGAATTTTCTAAAGTAACTGAAGGTTTATATCTAGCTCCACCATTTCCTCCACTAGCTGTAACTACCATATTGCCATCAGCATTTATTGATAACGAAGTGTGAGTAGTTTCTTCCCAATTAGATGTATCTTCGAAAGTTTCATTAATAATAACAGTTAAACTTCCTTGACTATCTTCGACTATTGAACCTCGATCCCAAAGACTATCATCAGATGGTGTTGTCCCAAAATTATTTCCAAGTAAAACACTGTCTAATCCCCACCAAGATACAAGATTTTCTTTTTCAGATATTGTTAATTCTGAATATGATTTTTCTTTTATGCTTTGTATTTCTTCTTGAGTTAATACTGCATTAAATAAACCTACTTGTGCTATATTGCCTTTAAATGTTTTATCACTAATTCTATCTGTAAGTCCTATATATAATGGTGCAGATGTACTGTGCATAGCAGTATAACTACTAGCATCTATTTCTGAATATACAGCTTCTAAAGCTCCATTTAAATAAATATTCATTCCACTTTGTGCATTGTCTCCACCTGTTCCATTATAAGTCCAAGCTATATGATGCCAAGCATTTGCAGATAATATTGTAGTGCCTATTAATCCTCTTTGTTTTTCTAAAGCACCATCATGGCATCTTGCATTAATTCTAAAGCTTGTATTTAAAAATAACTGATATTCTACATTAGAACTATTATCTTTAGATATTATAAAATTGCTATCTGTAATACCTGATGGAAATTTTATCCAAGCTGACCAAGAAAAAGCTGAATCTGAACTTTCATTTCCAAAGCTTAAATTATCTGCATCTCCACAATTTATATAGTCATCTGTTCCATCAAAACTTGCACTCCCACTACCTATTTGATTTGCTAATGCTGCTTTAGAATTATCTACACCTCTTGGCATTACTGGTAAATTATTACCATACAAACCCTGCATTATATTTGCATTTCCAGCAGCTGAGCCAGTTATAGTTCTTCCATTTCCATCTTTACCATTAAAGTCTGTATCTAAGTCTGCCCATAGTTGTAAGTTAGTTAGTTCGCTACCCTTTAAATCAGAATAAGATTTATACATAACATTTCTAACTTCTTCTTTTGATAAAACTCTATTCCAAATTCCTACATTTTTAATATTTCCACGTAACGGACCAACTCCTGTGCTACTCGCACCTATTCTTATATTGTTGCCATTAGTTCCTACAGTGGCTGGAGTTCCAGAGCCATATCCATAATCTTGATCTCCATTGTAGTATGTATTAACTACTCTATGTATATTACTTCCTTCTACATTCTTATCATATGTTATAGCATAATGTACCCAAGTATTTAAATAAGTATCAGGCGGTGGTTCCCATGCTGTAAAATCTTGCTCAATACTGAATCTCATTCTTCCATTATTTGATTGAAATTCTGATCCCCAATCTGTATTTGAGGCATAATAACCACCTTTAGTTATAAAAGCAAATCCACTGCTGTCATCTCTTCTTACCCATGCCATTATAGTTAATGTGTCTATACCTTCCATAGCATCTAATAAAGTAGCATCTGTATATTCTATCCAGTCACCTGAACCATCTGAAATTGTAGATATATTTGCACTGCCTGTACCTACATGCTCAAGGTTTGTATTTTTAAAATCAAAAAATACTTTAAGGTTATCTTTAATATAAGATAATGATGATATTACTCTTGTAGCTACTTTACCTAAAGTAGTACCTAAACCAAAGCTAAATCCACTACCTATCATATTAACCTATATAGGCTATCATAGCA
>TARA_R100000329_G_scaffold139053_2_pt1 | contig 22139 bp, 26 predicted proteins | sample TARA_R100000329 | Tara Oceans TARA_R100000329 (sample SAMEA2620783) | marine metagenome | biome: marine biome (ENVO:00000447); feature: surface water layer (ENVO:00002042); material: "saline water (ENVO:00002010), including plankton (ENVO:xxxxxxxx)" | depth 5 m | reverse complement strand
ATCAAAGCCGCGCTTGAGCAAGCAGAGGAAGCAAGCTCAACCAATGGCTCTGATAAGAAGTGTGTAGCGATTTGCAAATGGGATAGAGAACCAGCAACAGCTACAATGAGACTAACGGATTTTGTTGAAATCCTTAAACTAGCTTATGGAGAATATAATGGCAGCAAGTAAGACACCGCGAAAAACTATGAGAGATGAATTTGCTTTGGCAATTGTTCAAGGTCTCGTAGCAGGTGAATCAAGAATGAGATTTGATAAAGCTGAAAAATTAGCGGAGCAAGCTTATGAAATGGCAGACGCCATGATTCAAGCCAGGATTCAAAAGCTTAAAGAATCCAAATGATATTAGCCCCGTCTTCGGACGGGGCATTGTCACAGTTCGATACTTGGGAAAACACAACCGGGGAATAATAATGCAAAACAAATCAATATTTTACTTTATCAGTGTGCTCGCAATCATCCTGAAGTGCTGGCTGACTATTAGATTTTGCTGGGCTTTAGATGGGAATAACATCGAAGCAACGGTGCTTGGTCTAATTAATGACTTAGCCCAACTTGGCTTTGGACTACTGGCTATTTATTACATGGGTGCAAAAAGGATAGGACTGTTTGCCATAGCAGGTGCATGTACTTTCGTATCCATGATGGCTAGTCTTGGATTCTTTGTTGAGTCAGACAGGGCATCTCAGGCAAAGGCTATCGAACGGACTGAAGTTTACCAGCAACTTCAATCAAAGAGAGATCGTCTTCTACAGATGAACGTTGCTGATATGAAAGTAGCAGAACGTTATGAGAGTTATGAGAGGATCACAGCAGCTAAGAATCTTAGGGCTGATATCCTAAAAAGAGAAAACCAACTCAGTCAAATCGCTATAGACTTAGATTTGCTTGAGAGGAACCCGCCCGAAGAGATGGGTTCCCCCATGTTCGCTGGCCTTGCCAGAGTTACAGGCGTGTCGTCTAATAAGATACGATTGTTTGCCTATGTATATCTCTCAATCTTACTTGAGATCATCGCCTTGGTAAGTTTATCGGTGTGTACCAAGAATAGTGTTTCACGGGAAACACGCAGCAATCACCTGTTACCAAAGTCCGTTGAACCAAACAAGACTATTGGACTAAATACTTCAACACAATTAGCCTGATAACTAGGGGAGGGGTGTGAAGACCAAGTTAATTTACCCCTCCCCTAGCGGGTGCCCCCCACCCTATATGGAATCCTTTATATCTTTCTCATTAACCACGGGCTCAGGCACGTAGTAACTTTTATTTAGACCACGAGGATATAAGTGATAACACTGCCATCCCCAAGTGTGAGTTGTATTAGGACCCAGAATGTAAGTGCGCCCATCGTGTATAACCAAAGGAACAGTACCTATCGTGATATCGGTCATTTCACCGTAAACCCACTCATCGGTACAAGCATCGATAAACGTAACACCCTTAGTTGACGCGCAATCAGTACAGCTTAGACAAATAAATATTGGTATTAATATTGATATTATTTTGGGGAGCTTAAACTTTTCTCTAATCGTTATCATGTTATTTTCCTACTTGACTGAATTACTTGTATTTTTACAATATATAGAATCAATAACTTGGTGCAGCAGTAACCCAAATACTTGAATGCTTTTGTGCTCCATGTCTGCTTCAGAGAAAAAATTGATGGCTTCAACAACTTCATGCCATAGGGTTTCCCAGGCCAAAGTGTCATCAACAGTGGAACCTATGGCAATCTCAAGCTTTGCTGGATCAAAGTAGCCAAAGCAATCATCCAGTTCTTTTCGGATGATATTAATATTATGGCTTCCAATACTTATGCTTTTAGGTAGCTTTTTCTTTCTAACCCTCTTTGGCATTTTCTTTCTAGGGGCTTTCTTATCTGAATTAAAATAAACCTTCATTTGATAATCTCCCCCTCAAGAATGCATGAGTTATTTACAATTGGAATTGAATTTAAAATTACTGTGCCGTCTTGAAGCTTGTAGCCAACTCCAAAGCCAGTGACCCAGTCAGTGGTAACTGAGGCTTGGTGCATGTAATCAATCTGGGTAAGATCTCCGAGCCAACCAAACATGGCAGACATCATCAGCTTTCCGTCTACAGTGTTACGAGCGTACATTGCAGAACGGTGTGTGTGACCAATGACCACTGAAGAACCAAGCTTGGTTGCTGCTGTTCGATGAGCTGATTGACCAGCAGATCCATAGTCGTGAGATATGGCCAACCTTCCAATCATTACATGCTTTTTATATGGGATATATTCCCAGCCATTGCTCTCTAGTTGAAACAATTCTGGGATTGAAACTAAACCAAACAACTCAGGGGACTTAGTTGTTATGTATCGCTCAAGCCTGTTCTCATGATTACCAGAAACAAATATCTTTCTAGGTATATCTAAACGCTCAATAGATGAGAGAGCTTTTCTAACAGCTTTAAGTTCATCATTTAGTAAGATTCTACGGTCGGGGGATTTATCGTGGGAGCTTACAGAATAGAAATCCGCAAAGTCGCCAAGAACAACCAGGATGTCGGGGGCAAATTTTCTAATTGCTTTAAGGGTTAGCTTAAAGGCTTTATCATCATGATACGGCACATGCGTATCAGGAACGAAGAATATCTTCTGAACCTTGTTACGCTTATTCATATTTACCTACTATCTATTCATACAAACCTCTTATTATTTAACTCGCTCGCGTCGAGTAATGTGTAGGTGAACTTGTCCCACCCGTGTATCTCAATCTGCCTCTTGCAAAGAAACAGCAACCTCTCAAAATCTGTCTGTCTTGCTAAGACCTGACAACCAGCAGACCACCGGTCTACCCTAGATGAAATCTTCCCTGCTTGGTGTATGTTAATTCCATAGAACCCTTCTGAAATCGTATCTTTATTCATATTCAATATTCTATCTCGGTTTGCATCTCGATAGACTTTGACTTCGCCATTGCGCTGGCATAACGCTAGAGTTTTTCCTTGGTGGTAATCTAGTGACCAAACTCCCCGGTATTGACCAGGAACTAATATCGCAGTGCCTTTTATGTTGTGTGGATTTTCAAGATAGAAAAACCCAGGGTCAGTAGTAGCGCGCCAATACTCAACGCGCCAAGCGCCCTCATCTTTATAGGCACAACCTACAAGGTCATCAAACTTATTTGAATCTCTGCCAACTCGGATTCCAAATAAATTTAAATCATAATTATCGCTATCGAATACCTTATAACCCAGAGCCTCGATATGCTCTAATATTAGGGGTTTCATTATTAATATTCCTTACCATTCTATTTTTACTCCGGTCATAGCTTCCCATTGTCTATGTGTATCAATGTTAGCAGAGGCAAATAAAGACACCTCTTCGCTAACTCTATGCTCAAGCAGGCCGTCAATCCGACCCCCATCATTGTTGAAGCCAGCAGCAAGTTTGAACAATCCCGAACCCGGCGATAACGCACTGACCTTTTTGAGTCCAAGATCCACACGCTTAACTAAACTTTCACCTACTACTGGTCCTGCTTTTTTACCAATTGCCTAGCAGCTTCTACTTGTGCAGCACCTGTTGCTTCTTTACTTTTAACGATGCTTCTACCCATTGTGTAGCTGCCTCCACACACAGCAGCCAAGATACCACCAAGCAGTTGAGTCCACTGGTTACCCTCAATACTTGCCAGAACTACGCCCCCGATCATACCGATCAAACTAATGATAAACTCTGATGTTTTAATTCCAGGTTTCATTTTTGTATCTCCCTCATTACTTGTTCTCTAGTATCTTGCCTTGTCCAATATATACGAACGTCTTCTCGAAACTCACAAAACTCCCGATGAAACGAGTGAAGCTTTGTCTTTAACTCATCAACATCCTCTTGCATCTCTTGAACCTTGTGCTCAAGAATATTGATACGGTTGTAAACGGTCCCGCCGTTTTTCTTTGCCATCTGCTTTTTGATGACATCTATAAGAGCCATTACAACGCCAACCAATGCTGCCGTTCCAACAGGTTGTGCAAGCTCTTCCATTTTTATTCACCTTACTACCCCGGTGATATTTTATTTATATCGAAGACACTTGGTGCTGCTCTTTTGAGCGCGTCTTCTAAATCACTCACCACTCTCTAGCTGATCAATTCGAGCGGTAAGCTCCTGCACGGCTTTGACTAAAACAGTAATTAGGCTGCCATAACCAAGAGACTGTGTACCATTAGGCAGCGTCTTGTGACCTTGCCAGTCGGTTGCGTTTTGAGACTCCATCACCGCTTTTACTTCTTGCGCAATTAGACCGTATTCAGTTGTAGGTTGCCACTCTTCTGGCTTTGTTTCAGCCTCAATTGTTTCCGTGAACTCAATCTCATTCCCGTCATCATCCTTGCGCGTTCGCGTTAACGTCTGCTCAGAATATTCAGCCGGTCGAATTTCTTCCGGATACTCGCTAGGGTGTTTTTTCTCATACTTTACGGGACGCAAAGCGTTGATAAAATCAAGACCAAGCGAAGAGTCTCGAATGTTGTCCTTAATCCTTAAATCAGAAAAAGCAGTTATTGAATCAGTATTTGCGTGAATCGCACCGATTGAGCTGTTGCCTAGAGTAATAGTGTTTGAGCCGTTGCCCGCTGCACCTTTGCCGATAACTATTTCGTTATCCACGCCCCCTGCTGAGACGTTTGCATCTTTGCCGATTACAACGCAATTCTGGGCCGTGGTAATTCCGCCTGCAACGTTTCGACCTATCGCCGTATTGTTGCTGCCAGAGGTGCAAGAAAACATGCTTGCATAACCAACGCCGACGTTACCGTTGGCGGAAGCCGAGTTGTTGCTCGAAAGCGAAAGGCTACCAATTGCCACGCACTGGTCTGAATCAGCGCTGCCGTCCAGAGCGGACGCCCCAATTGCGACGCTATCGGTACCGGTGCAATTCATCATTGTGCCTTTGCCAATGGCGACGCAATCACTGCCGGTTGCGTTTTTCGCTACCTCAGCACCCACGAAAACATTGTTGGCCCCCGTCGCTGCCTGCGCACCTTCAAATCCGATAATGACGTTGTTGTCCGTTGTCGTGATGTCTTCGCCTGCTCGATACCCGATGAAGATGTGCCGTTTGCCACTGGTCAATTTGTAGTTGTCACTAGCGTGGCCGATGATGATGTTGCTTTTGCCAGTGGTTAATGTATCCAGAGCGTCCCCGTCACCGATTGCAATGCTGCTGTCTTCAGAGCCGGGCTTAGTCCCAAGCGTCATAGCGCCCGAAGCGTTTACCGCAAATCTGGTCTGACTGTCTCCCGTCTTCACTGCAAATAGTTCGCCACCGTCCGTTGTGCCGCTTTTGCCGCTTCCGGTTGAGCCGGTGAAGTTAGAATCCAGGGTCAACGCTGTGTCGCTTGCAATTGCTGCGACGGTGTAAGTTCCTTCGCTGCCAATTTTTATAGCCGAACCAACGTGCAACTCTGTCAAGAATGCTGTCGAACTACCGCTTGATATGGCCGTATCACCGTTCGTTGCTGTAAACGTTCCGCTTAACGCTGTGTCAATGTGACCCACCGTTTCAACTTCAGCCGTTGCATCGCAGGTTCCAAACCCAACGTTCCCCGTTGTTTTGTCTATGCACTGACGGATTGTTCCGTTTACTTCAAGCCTTAAATCTTCGTTTGCATTAATTGTAAGATTTGCTGCTGACGCTTGAATAAGAAGCAGCCCCCCGTCTCGCTGAAAAGCTGCCTGGGTGCTCACCGAATCGTTTCTGACGTGAAGTGAAGCCTGTGGGGCGGAAACGATATCCGCGATATCGGTACCAACGGCTAAAATGTTTTGGATTGTTCCGGAGTCAAGCTGCACCGCACGAGCAATTTCCACCCCACCCGCAACAAACGATAAAGAATCATCATTGCTCGTTCCAAGATGAGTCATGCCCGTATCGGTATCGCCGCGAAAAGTGTAGACGGGGAAACCAGGGACGGCGGAGCTTCCGTGACCTTGGCGCATCCGTGGACCGCGCTGCTCACTGCCAATCATAACAGGATAATTGCCACCCGCAATTATCATATTTTCGGCACTGTTTTCTGTGTCAATAAGAAGCCAGTCTTCACCTGCGGTAGTTTCTATGTCCAAAGCCACCTGAACATTGTCTTGAATTACTGGGCTAATTGCAGAAATTAAATCATTAAAAGACATCATAGACTCCCGAGCATCATAGAAATTGTAGCCTTGTCATTTGCATCAGGTGAACCAGTGGCCACCACGTTAGCAAGGCGAATACTCTTAGCTTGAATACTGAGATTGATTGTAAAGCTGGCTGTTGATGAAGTCGTTTTCACTACAAGTAGGTCACTTGCGCTTACTGTCCCACCTGCAACAGAAGTGGTTTGCATCTTGTAGAAGTTAGTACCGTCATCGCTTAGTTCTATATTAAACTGAAGACCTGTTCCTGCGTTACGAGTATAAGTACAGAACAGTGTAAGCTGATTATGGTTTTCACAATCTACTGTAGTACCAGCTGCAACTGCACTGTTAACTGCTGTAGCGTTGAAACCTGTATCTGTCTTTGCTACAAACTTCTGTATCTTAAGTCCACGAGTTGTCATTATTCATCTCCCGATAAGACGCTTATTCAGGAAAAGTATAACAGTCATTGGTGTTTACCTCCATGAACTAAACGCACGTTTTAAAAAAAGTTTCCTATCTATAACCGACCAGGGGTATCACCGGGGCAGGAGCCCCCTGGTCGGACGAAGCCCGAAGGCACCGTTAATCGATTTGTTTGCCCGTAAAATATCCATGCCCTGCTGTTGTTTGAGGTGTCATATCTTTTCCTGAAGAGTTGACGAGTTTAACAAAAACCTCATCACCTTTACTTAAAGATAAAGGACCTGTCTCTACGCGGAACTGAGTGTATGTTCTGGTAAATAACATATCTCCAATACCTACTGCTACAGCAGACCCTCCTGCAAGTATCTCTAGTGTAGACTGATAAAAATTTAATGTTGTGGTGTTCGTTGGTGCTGAATGTGTTACTGACAATTGAGCTTCAAATTCATAGATACCATCACGAGGAACAATAAACTTGCCTGCGTTTCCACCACTAGGGTTGTAGTTCCCCCCAAGGTCGAAGTTAGGAGCGTTTGAAGCATCATCATACACAATTGTTGCTGAAGCCCCACTTGCTAGGGCCGAACTAGCTGTATCGTAAGCTGCTCGAAAAGAAGGAACTGAATTAAGTAGTCTAGCATCATTAATATAAACGTTGCCTGTATTGTTAGATCTTAAAAATTTGAACTTGCACCACTTGGTGGTAGAGTCCAAAGTAATACCTTTAGATAACTCAATCCAAGAATTTACTGTCTGAAGATAAGCCTGTCCGTCTGCAATTAGCTCAGTTCCGCTTCCGTTCTCAGTCGTTTGATCAGACTGATATTGATGAAGCTTCATCGTAAAACGAGCACCAACGTCATCAGTACGAATTGATGATATGGCTCTTACAACCCCATCAGCAGGAACAGGAAATAAAGATGTTTCGATTGCGGCTGTAGCTGTTTTACTAGCAACTGCTTTAATTGCAGCTATGCCTGTGTTTACGACTGTTAGTTCTCGCTCAAAATCAAAAGTCCATCCACCGGTAACCATGTTCCAACCAGCGGGGGGTCTATTATTCGGAGAGGCGTTTGACGGGTTAGTTATTCTTTCAAACCAACTACCTATGTCGCCAAACCTGTTATACTGAACCATATCTGAATGGTTGGTATCCATGTGCCCCGCGTTGGTACCGGTAGGTGTAAACTCTACAACATTACTCCAACCACTATAGGTGCCCGAGTCGCCGTAAAAAAACCCATCGCCATATTGCGAAGCGGGACTAGCAAAGGTTCTAAATCTTGAACAAAAGAAGTAAGTTTGCCCAGGCTCTAAACCAGAAATTGTCATAGACGTTCCAGGTGTTTCACCCACATAATAACCACCTTCTTTGAAGGCTATATGTGGAATACCTACAGCATCCTGTTCAAAAATATCTCTAGAAGTAGACATATAAAAGTAGGAGTATGTTCTGTCTTCAATGCCTGGAGAGGGGTTGCTTGTATTTAACGTGACATCAGTGCCAGCGGTAAGAATGCTTCCTCCTCCTTTAACTACCACAGTAGCATCAGTGAAAGTTGAAGAACCGCTTGGGTTTACTTTATCAAGTAAAACAATTGCTCTGCTGTCCGCCGAAAAACCTCCAAGAAAGTCTGGAGTGCTTGAAAATACAGTATCAATTGTAGCAGTTACCAAAGAAGTGTGTGTACTGCTTCCTGAATTGTAAGATATCGTTACTTGTCTACCAGGGGGGATTTGATTTATTGCGTTTTGAGATGCTGTGGATGTTGCAAAAACTCTTCGATTAGAGTCATTCTCGGTTAATGTAAAAGTGCCTGGAATAGAATAATCCATCCCCTGCGCTGAACCAGATGTTAAGCTTAAAACTGGAGCACTTGAATCAAACGGAAAGGAGCTTCTTATGTTTTCCCATCTATTTAAATATCCAGCAGGTTTCCCACGACAAGTTATTTCTGTGATGGCTGAATCTTCATCAATGGTATGTCTAAAACCATAAACAGCTAAGAATTGATCTACATCGTAATGATCTGAGTTAGCTTCAAACTTATAATAATCCCCGTTCTCAATGGGCCAGAAAAAAGGCATCTCAATCTCTTGAATTATTTCAGGGTCTTTCAAGTCTGAAATCAAAGCTTTACCTAATCGTCTTGCTTCTTCTAAAGTGTTTATTAATCCAAGAGCGCCCCCGTTACCGCCAATACGGACAGATCTTTTACCATACTTAGCAATTGAATCTGTGTCAGACACATCTACAAAATTCTCATTATGAGTTTCAATTTCATTGCCAGTGAAATATCTTTCACTGTAATGAACTCTAACGTTATTTCTAATCCGAGCCTGACTTATTGAAGCACTGGTTATGTCATAGTAAACACTTGGAGAAAAAGTGAAGTCTACATTACTTGTTACACGATCTCTCTTGGGGCAGGTAAGCATTGGAACAAAGGCACCATTCTGCGTAGCATCAACTGCTCCCCCTTGACTTCCAAAAGGTGTAGTTACATTGTCATTCCACTTAAAAGAAAAAGTCCATCCAATCTCTTCAGCGAATCGAACACACATATCCATCAGGGTTTTATCAAGAGCATCTATGGTTGAATTAGGTATGAATCCAGGACGCTCATCAAGAGTAAATGTTTTACCTGATTCAGCTGAACCTACTGGAGATATGTCTTGAACTGTTAGAGATGTATCACTAGCAATTGTATCTACAATTGTATTAAAAGTTCCTCCAGAATATGCAATACCGATCTGGGCTCCTGCGTATAACTCACTTGTAAATTTTGTACCCGATCCTACAATAGTATTAGGAGTGGCCCCTCCAGAAGCAGGAACCGTTACTGTTCCTGTTGTTGATGCGGCTGTTTCAAAACTAGAATTTGGAAGACTACTTGAGTCACCACTGGGTGTATATAAATAGTGATCTATATTGCCATGAGAAAAAACAGCTGAGGGTGTTGCAGAAGTATAATCAAAACCATCATTTTGAGATGATAGTAAATTTTGAATAATAGCGTGAAGGCCAAGAGTAGATCTGGTCAGCTTTCTTACTGTAACACCTCCATCAGTATCTTTAGAGGGAAGATGAGGGTTTACTACTATTCTTTGAGTCGTATTATCATAAATTAAGTTGTCGAGGGTTCCTCCAGTTGGAAAACCAAGTGCCTCAACTGTTGTTGTAAATTCTTCGTTTTGAAATTCTTCAACCTCTGCATTTGCGCTGTACCGAACTACAATGGTATCACCAACTCTTAATTCATTATGAACATCATTAGAACCGGTTCCATCTAAAGCTCCTATAGTATCTATTTCAAACGTCCCTGAAACATTTTCAGAGGTTGTGTCGTTTCCATATAAAATAGGATCTCCAGCAGTGTTTGTAAGATTGTGCTGATAGATTAAAAAATCTTGATATTTAGCTGATAGGTCCCGACACTTAACTGTTATTGTATCGGTGCCCCAATCAATCTCATCAATGTAACCTCTGAAGACTTCATTGTAATCAGTGGTCAAAGCAGTGATTTGATCCATGGGCAGAACAGCCACTTCAATAATTAATTTTCTGTTAATGTCTACAGGAGCTATTGTGTAACCCTGAGAATCTTTATTGGTAGGGGTGCTTGTAATTAAAGGAACTAACGTTAGGTTATCAATTCTTCTGTGTAGTTCAATCTCAGCGTCAAGACCGTTTGAATCAATATCACCCCCGTAGTCAACTGATTTAATCCAGTTGTATCCTTGGTAGTCAGAAAGATCTACAATTTGAGAACCAGATTTAATTCTAAGTGTTCTTCCTGATTCACCACTGGCAGCTGCATCAACCATCGTGGCAGTTGTATCATTTGTAATAGATGCGATAGTTGTTTCTAAGTTACCGGCATCGTTTAACTGAATGACACTACCTACGGATAATTCTTCAGTAAACTTTGTGCTAGCGCCAGTTAAAGTGACATTGCTAAATGTTCGAACTGTTCCAGATATTTGCCTGTTCGTATTAGTAAAGTTACCATTATATGGACCCCCGTCTCCATCCGTACCGTAAGCGCCTGTTGAAGTATCAATTCGAACACGAACATGAACAGATCTATTTGCAGATTGAAGAATAGATGTTTCTGATGATGATAGTGTTCTCATTACGTTTCCGTTAAATCAAATGTTAATGTTTGTTTTACTCTTCCACCTAGATGGGTGAGTTTTCTTTCCACTACATTGCCCCGAACATTTACTATCGTATCTCTTGTTAAATCCCCATCCATTTTCAATATGGGGTGCTGCCCAACGTTCTGACCAAAGTTATACCAGCCAGTAATAAGGCTAGAGGTTGCTGCGTAAGGTAAGATCTGGAAGTCATCCATCTTGTTATTCCAATCTTCTCCGTTTGACCCTCCACTCGCTATAACCCATTCATTCCATGCGGAGGGTGTTGGAGTATGTGCTGTCGTTGCAAATGCTTGTAGCACTGCATTGACATACATATATTGGTTGTACTCACCAGATTCAGCATTGCGCCTTACAACAAAAGTCAGCATCTTAAAGTTACCGTCAAAGGGATCTGCGATTTGTAAATGACTTGTGTTGTTTGTCCCACTTGAAGCATCAGAAGCTGATACTTTAAAATTTAGTTTACCGTCAGTTGTTCGATAAGCACGAGCACTGTTCTTATATGTTGCAGCACCATCCGAAAAATTGAAAATATACTGCAATGAACCGGGGTCAGTTGCCGAAGGGTTAGTCCATAGATTAATTGTTAAATCTTGATTAGCTTTGACTGACCCAATACCCAAGTCATAATTTTCACCACCATTTGAAACAGTCCCTGACTTACCAGTAAAACCTGTAGGTACTGTAGAGCTGTATGCAATGGTAACAGAACCAGAAGCGTCTGATCCTTTAGACGTTGCAGTGATATCATCAAAAGTTAGAATATCTCCATCACCATTGATAAGACCCTCAAAAGCCAAAGCTTCCATCTCAGTGAGAGGCGTAGTCGTAAAATTATATGTTCTTTTGCTGTAAACAGTATCTACGATGTACCCGCCGTTTATAGTTCTTGTTCTGGATGTACGCTCTAAAATATTTCTAGAAGCGTTATCAACCGTGATAGGGACAGTCACACCATTCAATCTTAGAAAAGCCATTACACTTCCTCCAAGATAATACTTAGAATCTGCGTATTGTTTGAGCTACCAGTAAATACATACTGTACTTCAGTTATGTGTCCTATGAATTCTGTGGTAAGCGTATCATCCTGAATGACATCTCCATCGACATAAACTTTGGGCAAAGAGGACATAGATTTACCCATACCGTACCAAGCTGAAACAATAGAAGAAGTTGCAGCGTATGGCACAACCATCAACTCATCTATAAAACCGGGCCAAGTTGAATCAGCATCTCCGTTGTTGCCAACCTTGAATGTAGTGATATTAGATAAGGTAGGTGCTGATGTTGACGGTGCCCCTGTTGATGCAACAGAGCTACCATTAAAATAAATCTCTTTGTATTTTTCTGAGCCTTCAGGATTATGTCTAAGAACTGCCGTAACCATATGAAAGTTACCAAGACCTGTCCAAGGGTTGGTTGAGTATGTTATGGTTCCAGAAGAGCCGCTATTACTTCTTGTAAAAAATTGAATATCGTTTGCGCTATCTCCTCGCATAAGTCTTATGACGTTGTTGTTGCTTGCGTCTTCAGCGATTAGAATATAATCATCATGGCCAGCAGGGTTTGCAGAAGCATTAGATATCCAAGCATTGATTGTTAAATCAGTCATGCCTGATAAAATCTCTGTAGGGTACGTCAGTGTTGTATGAGGGTCTAAAGACCCTGAACCAAACTTAACATTAGTTGTCTCTTTGTTAGTGCTTGTCCCTACCGTTAAGGGAAGAAAACCTTTTACTGTGTTTAAGTAAGCAGGGAATCTACCATCACTTATACTGCCAGAAGTTGTTCCATCAAATGACCAGTGATCTCCGTCGCCTCGAACAAGACCTTCAAGAGCTTTAGCGTCTTGCTCAGATAAAGGAGGGGTGCTGAAGGATATTGTTCTTTTACGATTCATCCGCACACTGACAGAGGTACCATCATAACTCTGACGAGTTTCGCCAATCTCTTTATTGGCAATTGTTAAAGTATCAATAGCAACTGGAACAGTGTAGCCATTGATTCTAAGCGTTGCCATTACTTAGCCCCCATAAGACCTCTGCCACCCGGAGTTCCAGATCTGGCCATTGAACGCCACTCTTGAGCGTTAGTCAGTTTCTTCATGAAATCTTTAACATCAGTGACTTTAACAACCATGTTATTAATAACAACCGTTGTACCGTTAGCAGCTACCATGCCTTTAGGGATTACCATCTCGCCAGGGGTAAGCATAGCCGGAACTGAGTCCTGATTACCGGAACCTGGAACTATACCCCCATTTGCAAAGTGATGAACTTGTCCACCATGTGCCATACCTTGTGGACCACTACCCCCTCCAAGAATATCTACCACCTCTGTAAGATCTGAAAGAGCACTTCTAAAAGCTATTAGATTTAATTTAATTGCATCAGGTAAACCGGCGACTCCCACCATAGCTCTGTTTAATTCTCTAAAGCTTTCTGTGGTGTCATCAACTTCAGAATTGGCGTTCTTCATACCATCAAAAAAAGTATGAAAGGCTCCTTGAATATCTATAATCTCTAAACCTGCTCCAAAAATATTTAGAATACTTGCAATAACGTTGTAAATTCCAGCGATGACACTAAAAGCAATTAACATAGTAAGGCCAACAGCATACAAAACTGGTTTTAAATGAAATTCTATAATTTGTCCGAGAAGTTTAAACACGGGGGTAAGGGCCGTAAATATTTGTACTAATGGAACCAACGTATTTAAAAAAGGTGTCATGACCTCCGATACTATACTAAAGACACCATCCAATGATTCTAGTAAATTTGCCATGCCTTCAGATCCAAACACTAAATCTGCTATCACCGACATTAAGGCTGCTATAGGGCCACCTGTTTTAAATGCTTGCATAGCATTTTGAATCGTGCCTCCTACTTTTCCAAGCTGATTCATAAGCTCTTGACCTAAACCCTCGTAGAACTTTTTAATGTCTTGTAACTGCTTATCTTTGGCTTTTATAAGACCATCTATGTAGTCTGTGTTGGCATCGATTTCAGCTTTCCTGGTTTTAGAGTTCTGATCTGTTCTAAAGATAAGCTCTTTAGTGTGATCTTGTTGAATCTTATGAGCAGCCGCTATGCCTGACTCTTTTGCCATCCCAAAAGCTTCTTTAACTGATTTAAAAACCATGTCTGTTGTCAAAGCAGTTCCATCTGCTTCAGACTTTAAATTCGTTAACATGGTTGAAAATATGCTTTTGAGAGTTGCGTCTACATCTAAATCTAACTCTGTTCCTTCAAGGACAGCCAACATTAGCTTATCCTCAAACAGAACCATCGCATCTTTAAACAACTTTTCAGGGTCAATCTTAGCAGCAATATCAGCTGCACGCTTTCTAGCGCCTTCTTGTCTACGGTCTTCGCCACGTCTCCCAGGCTTGCCTCCAGTTACACCTGGAGCTACTAACTGAGCAGCAAGTCCTGTTCTTTTTGGGGTAAAGTCTCCACTTTGAATTTTACCAAAACCTTGAATTTGTCTAATAACATCTCTTATGGATTCAGCCATATCCGCAGCAAAACTTGCAACGTCTTTAAGGATTGGTAGAAAAACATCACCTAGCTCTTTACCAAGTGCTGTAATCCCCTGCTTCATTCTGGCAGCTTGTACTGTAAATGAATCTCGGATTGTTCCGGCTTGATCATCAATCGCACCGGACGTTGATTCAACTACCTTTTGAAAAGCTTCAAACTTATCAACGTTTCTTGTTAGTGCTGTTACTGCACGCGCTGAGTTTCTGTTGAAAATCTCAAACGAATCAGCAGTAGACATATTAGCATCTTTAAGCTGACCCAATATGTTACTGAGAGGAAGCATATCACCCGCAGCATCATGGGTAATAATACCTAACTGAAATAACTTCTTTCTCGCTTGGTCTGTCGGTTTAGACAAATCCATAATCATAGCTTGAAGCGCACGACCCGCTAGACCTGCTTCAAGACCAGTTTCACCAAGCAAAGATAACGCGGTAGTTACGTCAGAAAATTCTAAGCCTGCTGTTTCTGCAATAGCACCCGTAAACTTAAAACCTTCACCAAGACTTTGAATAGATACGTTTGCATTTGCAGCTGCCGTTGCAAGCATGTCAGCAATAACAGGTAACTCTTCCAGGCTTAAGCCAAAAGACTTTAACATCCTTACTGAAATGTTAGCTGCTTCAGATACGGACATACCTGATGCTGTTGCTAAGTCTGCAACAGTTTGAAGTTGAGGACCAATCTCTCCAGCAGCAAAACCTGCTCGACCTAGAACCTCAGAAGCTTTGATAAGCTGACTGTTGGATAATCCTGTGGCAGAAGCTACATCAAGAATTATTGATTGTAGATTAGCAAGCTCTCCACCCGTATCAGATGTAATTGCTTTAACAGTTTGAAACTCAGCTTCAAATTGTTTAGCAGCTTGGAAAGATCCAACAACAGCGGTCTTCAATACCCTAAACACACCCTGTAAAGCGATAAGACCTGCAAGTATAGGCCCAATAGCTTTTAAAAGAGCAAATAAACCTGTCTTTAAAAAGTCTAGACCTTTTGCTGTGCCCCCTGCTGCCATACCGCCCGTTATTACAGCAGGTAATAAACTACCCCCGCCTCCACCTGTTGTAGCAGGAGTAGTGGGAGATCTTTTAACTATTGCAGTGGGTTCGCTTGCAGCTCGACCTTGACCCCCGCTACGAAGAGGCACTAGCGCTTGACTCTTTTTAACTCTTTGAGTGGACTTAGATAATTGATCGTAAGCTTTTCGCAGCTGCATTACAGCAACTTTATGAGCTGTTGATCCCTTCTTACCTGCTTTATTTAAACGTTTTAAATTTAACTCAAGAGCTTTTATCTGAGGAGTTAAGTTTTGATCGTAACCTCTTGAAAGCTCTTTGATGTTTTTAAGGCTTTGTGTCTTCCAGTTTTTGCCAGCACTTAAAGCCTTTTTAAAACCTGCAAGTAAATCTTTAACATCTGGTTTAAGACCAACGGTTAAGTTGGCTATTCGGGTTTCTGCCATTTCTTACCCTTACCTTCTCTCCAAAAAGAATCTTGGTCCCGTTTTTCAGCATTGGCCTCTAGTTCTCTTAGAACTTCAGCACCAGATGAAGGTTTAGCGGCAGTCTTCTTTCCTCTTAGTTTATCGGGGGTAACTCTCTTACCCTTCTTGGTCCAAGGGGATACAGATATGGATGCGTGCCAAGCTATCATATCCATATGAAGATCGAGCCTGTCGTGATAGCCTAACCAATAAAGGTTAAACTCACTCAGAGTCATCTCCCAAAACTCATGAGGTTTTAATCCTGCTTGGGCTGCTCTTCTGAGGAGGAGAGCCCAGTCGATTTTCCCTCGTCTTCCTCATCTTCTGAATCAACCAATATCGCTTTAGCGCCAGGAATTGATTCAGCTAGAGCAGTAAAAACATTTGTTACCAACTCCGCTAAATCCCCTTCGAAATCATCAAGCCACGACCCCACTTTATTAGGAGTAAGCTTTTTGTTTTCATGCAGAAGACCCACAAACAACGCATCCCGAAGTAATCTGATACCAACTGATTCTTCATCCATCAGCTTCATGATTCCTTTACCTGAAAGGTCTTCAAGCTGCGCTATTTGATTTGTTCGGAAACGAACAGTTCTTGTTTTGTTTCCAATATAAACTTCTACTTCACCACGATTAGAATTTGCACTCATTTTTTTTTGCCCCGGTTAGTTAGTTAATTAAACTACAAAATCATAAGTTGTGACAGTATCGACTCTCAACGAAGCATCAACACGTTGAACTTCTTCTTCGCCAGTTGAGTAAGAAATACTTGTTACAAAACATTTCCCCTCAAGATAAGTGTTACTGCTATCCATTTTGATAAGAAAGTCTAAGATACCTCCAGCAAGATCGCTAGATGCATCTGCGCCTGAAGTGTTTGACCAACTCTGAATAACATCTTTTTGTGCAGCATCACCCGTGTCAAAAATAAACGAGATGTCCATAGTCATGTCTCGATTACCTTTTACATACGAACGAAGACCTGCGTCATCAAATGTAGTTGTATCAATTTCTCCAGCATTAAGACTGAATGAAAAGTCAGTAAGCTTTGCAAGCTTTACTGGTGTTTGACCATTTCTGGCAATTTTAAATTCCGTAGATCTTCCTAAAATTGGATCTGCCATTGTTTATCTCCTACTTAGTAAGCGTTAAATTTATAGACCACTCATGGTGGCCAGTGTCATCTGTTCCAATGTATATCGGTTCAGATGTGTTAGATCTTGATTCTACATAACTTGCTGTTGGTGGTCCCATGTCAACTACAGCCAATACACTTTCAGCTAATGAAAGACCCCCTGAAAAATCGTTCTTATCAGACCTTACCAAAACCTGAACCGTAGGTCTTGATAAACCTCCTTTTGAACCACCATCAAGAAATGCTTCTTTAGGTAAACCCCCAGTGCCTCTTACAAACACAGCTGTATGGGGAATACCGGAACCCGTTGAAACTTTCTTTACGGGACCAGCGAAGCAGTTCGTTCCTAAAGTGAGACTGCCAATGCTAGATGCTATGAATGTTGCAACATCAAGCTGGGTGGACATTATCCATACCTTTTCGTTTTAAGGGAACTAACCTTAGTTCCCCTTTCAGCATGTTTAGTGATCCCTTTTTTAAGACGCCTGTTCATTCCTGGTATTGCAGCCTGAACAGGTCTTTCAAGATATTTAGACTTACTTGAATGTTCTTCATGTTGTCTTAAAGCATACTCAGTATTATAGCTTAAAGATGATTCAGGTCTTTTTACTGTTCTAGGCGGTTTGACCAAAGCAGACCCTTTAAGTCTTCCTGTATCTACAGGTACAAGCTTTTGGCTTTTATCCATAATCTTTACAGCTTCATCAAAAAGAGCACAAGCTACGGCGTGTTCTAGCTGTTTTGAACTTATGTCCAAATTCTTTTTCATTCTTTCAAAGCCACTTACATTTCCAGAAAATAAGTGTGCGCTTAAACCTGAAACTCTTTTCTTAACAGGGGTATCCCCTATCATTGTCCCAAATATTTTAAACTTAGCCATCAGACTCTTCCTCTGGCTCAGGAGCAGGATCTATCTCAGTCTCTGCAATAGGAGGCTCAACTACGTTCTTAGACTTTTTCTTCTTTTTCTTAGGTGCAGGCTTAGGTGGATTCTCTTCACCTTCTTCTGCATACACAGCTACGCCAGATTCTACGATCCGCTTGGCGTCTTTTTCGTTAATGTCATAAACATGATCTTTGACGTGCTTTGATTCGGTTCTGGCATGGTTAGACATTTGATAACTTGTTTCTAACATTTTAATTTTCATATCAAAGAACCGTCCTATAAAAATCTACGTTACCTTTTTCGTCAAAGAACTTAGCCACCTCTCTCGGCACATGGCCAAGGTTAGCGGTGTCAGCACTATCACCAGGGAGGAAAACACGGTCAGTGATTTTAATCTCACTTTCCGTAATCACGACAATTGATTGTCGCTCTTCCATACCTGTCGTGGTTTCAAATACATCAGTCTTATTCTCTACACGAGCTGACATAGATGAAGCACTTCCGAATGTCGGATCGCCGTAATTATTACGACTGGTTGCTGATCTAACGTTGATAGTTAAACTCAGCTGCTTCTTTAACTGCGCGTCCATTATGAGCGATTGTACTCGTTCTCTTCATCGAGAACAATTCGATCGTCTTGCCCAACTTTAAAGTTAGGTTGGACATCATCTGTACGCTGATTGAGAGAATCTTTACCTGAGATAGTAAGGCCACCCGCAAAGACTTCGACTTCACGGTTGACCTTACTTCTCAGTAAAGAAGCTCTTTTTTCATACGCAGCGGCACGCTGACTAGCTCTTACGCTAAGGGCTCCATTCTTTGTATCTGCTTCTCTGGCGAACTTAGATGCAATCATCTCGCACGCGGTAGCAGCTGCTTGAATCACTTTGGACTCAAGTGTCAGAATGTAATCTACCTCTGCATCAGAAAGCAGTTGATCTGAACTATCTGTGTCTCCACAAAAGAATCGAACTGCTTCCCGATTTGAGTTAGCTGGGTCGCCCCCGTAGGTAAAAGCCATAATCAGTTACCTATTAAGAGTCAGTATCAGTAAAGAAAAAGCCCAATGATGAAGAAATCATCTTCTGATCATAAGACATTTCCATCTCGATACGATCTGCGCGTAAGTGATCCATACGGAACCGGCTTACACGCTGACCCTCATTGGAACCCTGATAACCTGACCACGTAAAAGTGTAACCAAGACTTGGTTGCATCAATGATGGCGTTGATGGAGCATAAGCTAGGAGAGCATTGTTTGCTCCATAAATACGCGAGTAAGATGCAGTTGCACCTTCGTTCGCTGTATTTCTAATAGCCCGTGCTACCATAACTTCTTCAAGGCCAAGCAAAGAAGCAAGAAGTTGCTCAGTTACAACACCTTGCTGAGTGTACTTGATACGATCAAGAACATCAGCGTTGTTCTTCAGATCTGTAAAAGCTTGAACACCGCAAACAAGTTTGTTTGGTCGGTATCCAGTCAACGCTTCTACGGCATCCATTTTTTCTTGGATAAGTGTAATCGCGGTAGATGCATCAAACTTTACAGGAGTTGTTGTATCGTCATTTACATCATTTGTGTAAGCAGATGCTGTGAAGAACGTTGAAGCCCAATCAAGCTCACGCTTAAGCATCATGTGCTGAGTAAGGAACTCAACCGCATCGCGGTTCATATCCAAAGGCGCATCTGCGTTTGCACGAGTTTGGTCTGCAATATCTTTGTGAAGTGCAATGACATCACAGCTGTAAGTGTCTGTACTGAGATTGTACCCAGAACCAGCTGACTCAGTACCTGGACCACGAAGTTTTGCATCGGTACGGAAGAAGTCATCTTGAGTATACTTAAAAAATTTATCAGTTTGTTTTGCAACCGGTACTGTTGGGAATACACGGTCTGCAACAAAGTTAGTCATATCATTCTTGAATCCAACACTAAGGTTGGTCAAGGGGGCGTCTACATGAACGTCACCACTAGTTGGATTTGGCATTTCTCAGTCCTCCTTATGCTCCGCGTGCCGGTGACGCGCAGTTGATTACAGCTGTTCCAATTTCACCCGCGCCGCCGGTGGCGGTAAGCATGGTTCCACAGAGAAACTCACTGGTATCGGTACCTGGGATTTTCTTATCTGCCTGACCATCGGCACTAGGACCAATCAGGTTGTTTTCATCAAGTGCCGCATCAGAGACAATCTTTGAAACTCCCATGACCAAAACGCTTGCGGCCTGACCACTTGCGCTTGGCTTGTTTTGCAAAACTCCGATTGGACGGTCTGTTGCTGCATTACATGCACCAACTTTTCCATTGGAATCTACCTCAACAAAATGATACTGTTTTGAAGACAAGTCAGCGTTCGCTTCTAGCGTAATAACGACTGATCCCTTGCTATTATCGTAAGCCATTTTAAAATCTCCTTGTTATTTTCCCTGAACGTATTCAGCGTAAAGGCGACGACCTTCTTCTGACTTAAGAACTGCGTCATAAGCCTTAGCGAAAGATACACCTGGATTATCGTTTGAGAACTGAGTTGCCATCTGCTCAAGCTGTGCTTCAGGGCTCTTTCCAGATCCTGCATCTTGAGTAGTAACACCAGCTTCTGCAAATACTTCGCTCTTAGCAAGAACTTGACTCATGGTCTTAAGAAGACCTTCAATCTTTCCTGCCATCTCAGCATCATGTGCATTCAAGCTCTTGAGCATTGGCCCAAGCTCATCAGCACCATGACCTGGAATATTACCGAACTCAGCTTGCGCCTTTGCGATATACTCTTTGGTCAGACGCTCATCACGCTCTGCCTTCAGTACAGCTTCAAGCTCTTCAGCCTTCTTCACTGCTTCTTCATTTGCTTTCCAGAGATCTTCAACCTGTGCGCGTACTTCTTCTGGAACACTCGCTAGATTCAGATCGTCCTGGGAAGTTTCTTCTTGGACAATCTCTTGTTCCATTGAGGGTTCCTCCATTTCAGGTTTGTTAAAGTCCAACAGTTCAGCAAGAGACACAAGCGCCTCACGCATTCCTGTTTCATCCTTGTAAGCCTGCACCAATCTCATCGCCCCGATGAGACTATGCCGCGCATCTTCAGAAAGATCTTTTTCAACAAGAGATTCAATTACCTCTGCCTCTTGCTCTAAAGGAACTTCCAAAATGTCTTTGACTACATCGTTCATAGTTTCCGCTTTCATAATTGCGAACATCCGTTTGTTAGCTCCCTTATCAACCAAGGAAACTTCAACTGTGTTCAAGTCAACGAGCGTGTTTACAGTTTCTTCCATCCTCGCACCTATCCTGCATGGGAAGACCAACAAATTAAAAATGATGCTTTGAATCAGCGATGAAGTGGCTTTAAATCAGCCTAAAGGAATATTAAATTCCAACACTTGAATTCTAAAGAATAATTAAATTAACGTCAAGTTAACTATTCATTATATCTGATTTCCTAATCAGTGGGCTGATTAAGAGGGCTATCAACCCCCTCAATCTGTGTCATTGGTTTGGGTTGCATTGAAAGATAATTGATTTTTGGTAAATCCTTTTTCTCTCTTGCGACACGACGACCATAGCCACCAATACTAAACCCAGTAATATCGCCCCGACGAACTGCCTCATATTCGTCTTCGCCAAGTTTGACTCCCATTACCCAGGTCCCTGAAGTAATGTAGTCATTACCAAAGGGAATCCTGTATGAATTGTGATTCTCCCCGGATATAGCTTTCCGATAATCTTCATCGGATGGATAGTGGACGATATAAGACTCCACCACTTTTGCATTAGCCAGCATAGAATGCTGACGACCAATTGTGCGACTGCTGTTTAAATATTTGTGAGCTGTTTCTTCAATCTCATTAACAGGGACCATGTCTCCATGAGCATCTTCCGAGTCAGGAGATAACACTGCGGAATATACAATCTTCTTTTTATGATGACTCTTGCTAATCGAAACAGTAAATGACTCATCTTCAATATCGGTAATATAACGATACATAGACTTAATCTTCCTAGATACTTCACCAGAATCGCCATGACGGCGCAAAGCAGCAGGATGCGGAAGGGTATGGGTGGCTCTACTATCAAGATATTCTTTTGCAACACGACCTAATGCCACCGTAATTGTATGAGTGTTTGATGATTCACCGTAAGCTTTTCCATACTCCTCAATGTCCATAATCTGAACATCGTCTTTCTCAAGACCCATTGGTTCTAAATAACTGTATTTGAAAATCTCGCCATCCGGTCCCACTAGATACTCCTTACGAGCTTTCTCAAGTGGTGTAGGTTCTGCAACTACAAATAGAATATCCGATTTACCCACAAGCCTTGCCATTTGATCCCCCTCACCCAGCGTTATTCCTCGGCGTCTC
>TARA_R100000329_G_scaffold822_3_pt1 | contig 22150 bp, 7 predicted proteins | sample TARA_R100000329 | Tara Oceans TARA_R100000329 (sample SAMEA2620783) | marine metagenome | biome: marine biome (ENVO:00000447); feature: surface water layer (ENVO:00002042); material: "saline water (ENVO:00002010), including plankton (ENVO:xxxxxxxx)" | depth 5 m | reverse complement strand
TCCAGGAACAAGTGTATTTAATTGGAGAAAAGAGTTTTTAATAAATGATATTGATAAAATAGGAGATATACTTTATTGGACCTCAAGACAGTATGGAGAACCTAATGCACTTAATGTTGTGAAATCTAGAGCTAGTATGGCTTTGATTGATGGTATAGTGGGAGATTATCAAGTTAATGAAGAAGGTGTTGTTACTGGTTATTCATTAAGTGATTATTATCCATATCAACTATACAGCCCAACTTACCCAGCGGCAGATAAAAAGCAATATGTGGAGTTAATTAAAAGACCTCCACTTGATTATCCTACATACACATACGCAACCGATCCAAATTTTAAAAAGAATAACTTACACGGTAGCATGTGGCAGTTTAAATATAGATATCATTTTTACGATAAAGAAGTGAGTGCATGGTCCCCTATTAGTGACATCGCTCTTTCTCAAGTTAGTATGAATAACATACCTCAGGAAAACAATCAATCATCAGACAATAAAATAGAGGTAACTGTAAAGAACTCTTCAGGTATTGTTGAGTTTATAGAAATAGCTGTATTAAAATGTAAAGACCTTGGGAATTTTTCAAAAGGTAATAGAGGTGACTTTAAAAGTATGGCTAAAATAAAAAATGACTACGGTTCTTGGTTGATAGATCAAGACTCCACACAAACAGTTAGTTTTTATAATGATAAAATGTACACTAATGTAGATAGCGTAGAAAGTACAAAATTATTTGATAACGTTCCTAGATCTGCTACAACACAAACTATTTTGTCTAACAATAGATTAGCTTTTGGTAATTATACAGAAGGTTTTGATGTCCCTTTAACAGATACTTTGTTAACACCTCAATACGGTTTTACATCTAACCCAACAGCTTTAACAGGTGAAGAGGCACAATCCATTGTTTTATTTCCTTATTGGACTAACAACCAACAATCTAACACTAATGATTTAGCTTATACACTTGGTAGTATTTTAAATATAACAAATGCACCAACTTTAACTATAGACCCTAGCACAAACCAAAGTGATGAAGATACTATTAATGCTTGGTGGGGGTCAGATCCATTAGGCCTTGGTAACCCACTAGGTACTGACACAGATTCAGATGGGTTTATAGACACCATAGCTAGTGATAGTACAGCCAATATAAGCTTTAGCTCTCACAGTTTAAATACAGTAGGTCAATCAACACAGGTTGTTATTGATTCTTCAACCCCAACTTTATCAGAGTCCACTACCGATAACCCACTTGGAAATGGTGTATATACTGGTTCTAATGCGGGTGATGTTACAGGTTTTCCTAGAGTTAAATTATTATTTAATTTTGGGTTAGTTAATTGGGGTGATGGTGCTACAATTAATATAGATCTTAACTGGAAGTTTAGAGTAAGAAGAGAATTTAACCAACTAGGTACAGCTAAAGCTCAAGACTCTCAAGAACATGTTTGTCGATTTAATTATAACATTCAAACTCTTCCTGGAGAAACAGATGTGGCTACACAAATGAGTCACGTTGCGGAACAGTTAAGAGCTGCACTAAATCCTGTCACAGGTAGTGATATACCATCTTATAATGATGAATCTGATATAGATGGACTAGGAACTGATAAGCCAGAACAAGCAAGTGATTATGACTTTTCTTGGCACAAAAGGCCTATTGTTGATGGTACTACATTAATATTAGAGTGGGTGGCCCCAAAGAAAAATGTATTTCCTGGAGACCCCCCTAACTTAAGTTCGTATGAATATAGAATGGTTAGTTCTAACGGTAGTAATGTTCCTGGATATAGTTTTTTAATAAATAATATTAATGCTAATTTACCAGGATCTAACAATAATTTTAAAAATACAGCACAACTTACTTATGCTACAACACCTTACAATCAATATGGTGGGGGTATAAATTCTGTATCTTCTTTTAAGAGTGGAGCTTTTCATAATTTTGGTCTTGTTTATTACGATGAAAAAGGTAGGTGTTCTACGGTTCTTGTAGACGATGAATCAAAAACTTATGTTAAGTTTCCTACAGAAAGAACAAATGCGGATGTAGATATAGACAATGATCTTATAGATGAAGCTAATATAGACATTAACGGTCCTGTTAGTATACTATGGAAAATAAATCATCAAGCTCCTGATTGGGCTAGTCATTATAGATGGTTTTATTCTAGAAATAATACTGTTGATGAGTTTGTTCAGTTTAGAGCATTAAAGGCTTACGTTAATCAAAGTGATGCTGTTGATGATGATCGTATATATATAAGCATGGCTGGATTGAAAGGTAGATCAGATTCTTACATACCTCTTGATGCTGTTAGTGAAGAAGGGGTTCCTAATCCAGACGTTAATATATTTGACTATAGATTTGTAAAAGGCGATAGAGTTCGTTTTATAACAACAGGTAGTCAGTCTGCTATATCTCCAACTCAAGAACAAAATGAACTTATATCAGATCAATATATAGATGTTCATGTATCAGGCTTTAAATATTACAGTGCCTTTGACGAGGCTGTTCCTATACAAAATGCTTCAGAATTAAACATATTAGCTTCAGATGGATCAGAGGATGGGTACTTTTTAATTGTACGTGAGGTTAAAGATGCTCAAGGTAATACTATTCCTGGGTATTCTAAACAAGATGTTATAAATGGCACGGATAATTTTAGACAAGCTATTTTAGAAATATATAGACCGAAAGAAGAAACAGGCCCCGAAGAAACTTTATACTATGAGTTTGGTAAAAAGTATGAAATAGACAAGGCTTCTGGTAGACATAGGGCCCCTATTGCGGATCAAGGTGGTGTTTTTACAGAAGATGTTTTTGGTAATGTCACATCAAACACGCCAGCGGTAGGTCAGTTTACAACGGGTGATGTTTATTATAAGTCTAGAATAATGCAGCAGGAAACAGGAGCGGACATTCCTTTTAGTGTGGAAGATTATTATTTAAACGATTATCAAGAAACAAATCACTTTAGTATAGGAAGGGTTAATATATATTCGGTAAACTATAAAGAAGATAATAGAGAAGCCTCTATTACCTATTCAGATGTTTACCAACCAGATACAGCTTACAATGGACTAAACTCATTTAATCTATCTTTATTTAATTGGGAAGATTATGACAGAGTAGATGGTGGTATACAAAAAATAGAATCTAGAGACACCGATCTTATAATGATTCAAGAAGATGAAACTTATAGAATACCTGTTGAAAAGGATGTTATCTTTAATGCTAAAGGTGACGCTAACGTTGCTTTATCTAATAAGATACTTGGAAAAAGAACTTTCTTTTTTGGTAAATATGGTATAAGTAAAAACCCAGAGTCTTTTGTAAAAAATGGTAATATTTTTTATTGGACTGATATAAAAAGAGGAGCTGTGTTAAGATTATCTAGAGATGGTATTACAGTTATATCAGATCTTAAAATGTCAGATTATTTTAGAGATAGATCAAATGATTATGATAAGTATGATCCACAGTATAATTGGTCGTTAAGTTTTGGTTCTATAACAGGTGCTATGTTAATGTCAGACAATAAACACTTTAGAATTAAAGGTGGTTATAATCCTAAACACAATGAGTATATTATACAGTTTCCTGAGATCATGCAAAACCAAGATGAGTGGGAATATTATGAAACTGTTTTTGAGGGATCTGATGAAGAGTGGCAAGATTTCTTACTAGATCATACAACAATAACAGAGGGTTCTGTAGTTTCTTTTGCTGAAAAACAAAAAAGATGGTTAACATTTTATTCTCATGTTGCTGATTATTATGGTAAAATAAATAGAAAGTTTGTATCATGGAAAGACGCAGGTCTTTATATTCACGATGAAGATGAAGAAAACTACAATACATTCTACGGAGAGTTGTATCAAACAATGTTAGATTTTTATTTTAACAAAGGACCATCTTCAGTAAAAGGATATAAGTCAATCACATTAGAATCTACACAAACTACAAATGTAGGACTAACCACTGATCTTTGTTCAACGTCTATAAATCAAAACAACTTTGATGAAAGAGAAGGTAAGCTTTATGCACAAATACCGTTTGTAACCCAAAATGGAGTGGGTGGAGAGATTATTGGTGTTGGTACGGGGTCTACTACGACAGATGATAATGACGTTCTTACATCCACTATAATTGGCTCAGGTACAAGTTTTACTAATTCTAACCTTATAATAGGAACATCTGACGATCCTACATCAAACGAATACGGAGATCAACTTTTCTACTTTGATGAAGAAACTCAACAAAACGTTTTAGTCGGAACAATATCCGCTGTAGTAAGTGATACAGAATTAACCCTAGTGGAGCCCCCAACAACACTTGATGAAGATGGTAACGTTATAGATTTAACGTTTGATGGATTCTTTTTATTTGTTGTTAGAAATGCTTTTGCAGAGGGAGATAGAGTAAAAGGTAGGTTTATGGAGACAAGATTAAGTAAACTATCTAATCAGCCAATAGAAATATTTAGCGTTGGCTCTACTGTATTCAACAGTGAACTTAGTGATGATTAACTTGTTTAAATAATTTTAAAAAACTATATTTGTAAATATTTATTATGAAAAATAGAAAAGTATATAGACCAGGAGGAATGCCTACTTATAGAGCGGGGGGTAAAACATACTCTACAAAAAAGTATAAAAAGAACCCTAGAAAGGCTGAGGATGGTTTTATGAATTTTTTAAGTTCGTTTATGAGCAACCCTTTAGTTGATATGGGTAGCGACCTTCTTGGTTATGGTTTACAGTATGCTGCTACACAACAACAACAACAAGCATTACAAGACGCTTTAGCTAATGTTCAAAACCCAAGTCAGGTTATAGGTGAGTTTGATGATAATTTAGTTAACATTCTTACTCCAGACCCAAGTGCTACAATACAAGATAGAATTAGTCAGGTTGAAGGAAGAGGCACAGATGTGGAAATAGACACCACAGCTTTGGATGATCAAAGAAGTGCTCAAGAACAAACAACAGCAAATGTTTTAGCAAACTTAAGTAGGAGCGGAACAAAAGGAACAGCTGGATTGAGTCAGGTTTTAGATGCACAAAATAAATCTGATTTAGGATTAACTACTCAAGCTTTAAATATAGAGGCACAAGAGGCTCAATTAGAAGAGGCTGCTAAAAAAGCTAAAGAAGCTGATATAACAGCATTGTCAACTGCTCTTGGTGGCCAGGAGTTTCAAGCAGACAAAGCGATGTCTGATATATATAAACAAGAACTTGAAAGCACCGCAGATTTAGAAACAGCTATAATGATAGCTCAACTACAAAATGTTGGTGCTGGATCAACGATGTTAGGAAATATACTAACATCTAAAGATGGAAGTATAGTCCCTAAGTATGAAGAGGGTGGTCAGAATGAAGAGGTAATGGAAGAGGGTGGAGAAAATAAAGATATGATGGAAGCTGGTCAACCAGAGGTTTCTCCAGGTGAAGAAGAACATTCAACAAACCCTATAGATCTTGTTAGAGATGGGGAGAAGATAGGAGAAATGACAGGTGGTGAAGTTATTATGCCATCTAAAGATGTTGAAGTTTTAGAAAAATTATTGTCAAATCAAAATGCTGATGGGGTTATGGAGTTAATGGCTACATTAATGACGAAGTGGACTAAAGAAGCTATGGAGCATCAAGAAAAACAAATAGGTGGAACTAAAAACGCTAAAGGCGGAATGAGAATGTATAAGCCTACGGGCAAAATAAATTACTAATAAAATGGGTGTATTAACTGGATCGCCAAAAGGGCCGATACAACTTCCTGATTATAACAAAAACTTTTTAGCCGCAAGAGGACTTAGGTTAAAAAGAAAGGAGCTTGAATTAAAAGAAAAGCTTGCAGAGCAGCAATTAAACAAAGGCAAAACTAAAGGCCCACCAATGGCTAAGTTCAATAAAACTGAAGCCAACTTCCAAGATAAATTTCATTCAGTACATGACGAAGCGATGAATCAGTTAGATCAATTCGCTATTAATAACGCTGATAAATTAAACCCAAACAGTGAATTATATGATATAAAAACTGATAGGTATTTTCAAAACATGCAAAGAAGTGTTACGAGGGCTGCCGATCATAGTAATAATTGGGTTACAAACGGAACTGATTTTTTATCCTACATTAATGAAAAAGATGAATACGGAAACAGAAAGGTGGATGTTTCTAACTTAGAGCAAAAGCCTAAATACTTAAACAAAAACACGATTCTAGCTAGTATGGAATTAAGAAATGAAGCATTTATTTTTCAAGATAGCTATTGGACTAATGATGAAACAATTCAGCAAGATTTAGTTTTAAGAGATGGTGGTGATCCAGAGAATATAGATGATTATTTAGTTGATGATAATGGTTTCTTTTTAAGTAAAAGTGGTGGATTGGTAATAGAGCTTGACTGGAAGGGTAATAAAGCTGGTTCAGGAGAATTTTTAATAGATGATATTTTTAATCAAGAAATTTCTGGAGACAGTGTAAGTTTTGATAGTAGTGGTAATTTAATGTATGGAGACAAATTGTTTTTTGAACATTTTGATACAGGGTTTTTTGATAAGAATAAATACCAAAAATTAGACAAACCAACAAACTTTATACACGAATTAGCAGATAAAAAACTTAAGTTTTCTAATTTATTAAACCCAATAGACGAAAACACGTATGAAGCTGATAACGAGGCTATTGGAAAAATAAGAGATCAAGCTATTGGTTTATTTGCTTGGAATGGTCAAACATGGGGTAATGATTTTGGAGACGCTTTAGCTAATCAAATTGCTAGGAAATACGTTTCTGAAAAATTTGGTATACAAGAAAGTGAAGTTGATCAAGCTCAAATAAACGCTGTAATACCTATGTTGAAAAATAACGAAAATTTAGGTGAAGAGTTTAGGCCAGATGGAAAACCGATAAAATCTGAATATGATAATAAAGAAATTGTAACTTTTAATGATTATGCTGGAGAGTTAATTTTAGAAAGTTATGCTAATAAACATAGGTTTAACAAAAAGAAATTTACTAAAGGAACAACTGTTTCTATAAGCATGACAAAAGAAAAAGCTAAAACGCCTAGCTATAACTGGGCAACCTCTAGAATGTCTGGAGAGTTTGCTCATCTTTACCCTACTCATGATACGTTTAGTGAATCATCAACTTTTAGTACATATAAGTATACAGGTGGCAAAGAAAATATAACAGGTAGTGATTATAGAGAGTTTCAAAATAACACTAGCTTTGTTCCTATAAATAGAGTGGCTGAAAAATACATTTCTGACACTTCAGGTACATTTAGTGGGGCAAGGCACGCTATGGTTCCTATTGACTCTAGAACTGGTAATAAAATGGATGGAGAGTGGACTGATGGTAATGAGATGTTTAAACCATCTAATCCTAGTGACGCTAAATATTGTGTTATTGTGCCTATGTATAGAGGATTCTTTAAACCACAAGATCCAGATAATATAAAAAGAAGTATAATTCAAGATGGTGATGTAAGGCCAGAAGATATATTTAAATCTGACAAAGGTATTGAGGCTTATGTACCTATGAGTCAATTTACTACTACTGGTAATAATAATTTGTATTATTCAGAGTTTATAAGTAAGGCAGAACAAATTAATAACAAAGGTATTTACGGTAAATCTGGAGGGCCAACTTATGCAGAGGGTGGTATCGTAAGTAATAAAAATAACTGGAAACTTCCAGGAACATAAATAAAATAATTAAAAAATGGCAGTAATTTATCAAAAGGATAAGAACGCTATAAAGTTCATACAGGAATTTTACTCAAAGTTGACAAATCACGGATTGTCACAATATGAAGTAGATAGTATATTAGCTCAATATGATGGAGATTATCAGGGCATGGTTAAAGACTTGTATGAAAAGTTATCCGATCATAGGCTATCCCAAGAGGAACTTGACTCAATAGTTAATCACTATGGGTTAAAAAAAAAAGATTTGGCAGATTCTACATCAGATTTGGAAGATGGTACATCGGATTTATCAGAAACGAAAACAGATAAAAAAACCTTTAAAGCTCAAGAAGGTGCTATTGTTCCAGATCAAGATCAAGATGTTTGGGTATACAACGATTATATAGGTTATTACCAAAAAAATGGTAGCAACGTTCCACATGGTCAGGTTCCTGAAAACATAAAAACAAAATTAAAAGAAGAATATAACTTAAAAACCAATCAAGAAAAACTTAACATTCGTGATCAGCAAATAGATCAAGCTATATCCTCTTTAGGAGATATGATTGAAACTTCAAGTTTTGACGGAAACTTTTCTGAATCATACAAAATACCACAAACGAAAACAGGAATAGAAACTTTAATGGGATTAATAACCGATCCAAGAGCTAGAGAGAAGTTGGGTTACGGTTATATGACTGATGAAGAGGTAGATAGTTATTTAACTAAATTAAACACTGCGGAATCAAGCCTTGCTATATGGCAACAAAACATATCTGATGAAGAGTATTTAAACATACTTAATGAAGAGGATAATCAAAAGACACATAAAAACACACCTAGGGTAAATAAAAAAATAAAAGAAGAAAAACTTAAAACCAAGCAAGATTACGATAGTGGAAAGAATACCAATATATATGGAATATCTGCTAACATGGATACTTCTGTTTTTGGACCAAAGCCTATTACAGAAGAAAATGCACAGAAATTTTGGACGGGGCAAGAAACTGTTTTTAAGGCTCCAAAAATAAATATGCCTGAATCTATTTCATACACTCAGTCTTTTCCAAATATAACAGAACTTGTTAATTTTGGAGACCCTTTTGCTAATACAAATTATGTATCTAAAGGTAATTATAATTACTTAACGCAAGATGGTGTTAATGCGTACAATTCTTTACTGGATTTAGCTTACGAGTTTCAAGATATTCAAAAAGAAAAAGGACTAATTTTAGAAGAAGCTGGTGTTAAAAACTGGAATGATTTACCAGAAAATTTAAAAACTGAATACGTGGCACTAAACGAAAGAGAAAGCGTTATTAATGATGCATACTCTGAAGGCCCCTACAATCAAAATATAAGTATTTATAATCAATCAATTATGAATGCTAATGAATTGGTAGCAAAAGGTCAAACAGTTAGTTCTGATCCAATTTATGATGATAATGACAAGAATGAATTTTTGGTATTTAATTATGATGTTTTTTCAAATAAAAAAATAGACAATGCTCAATTACCATTAGACGCATTAACTATAGATGATATAAGTGAAGAACAGTTTAAAAAACTTCAATTTGAATACATGGAGAATATATCTCCTTTGTATAGTCCAGAAGCTTTGTTGTTTGGTGATGCTAGTGCTTATTTATCTAATGAGTCTGGTCTTATAGATTCTTTACAGCTGGGTAAAAATCAAAAGTATACACAAAAAGACTTTACAGCTTACGGAGACCCTCAATCATTTAGAAATACTTTTGCACAAAAATATAACATGACTGGTATAGTTAGATTATCTGAGGATATTAGAGAGATGACTGCTGGTAAAACTAACGAAGAAATATTTTCTGATCCTGCTATAATCAAGGCTATGAATGATTATGAGTATTTATTTAACAAAAATATATACGATAGGGTTACTGCTACTCGTGGGTTAAGTTATGAGGGGGAAAACGCTGCTATGGATGGTAATAAGACAATGACCATGTTTAGACTTGGTGAAGCTTATCAAAGAATATTGCGTGAAGAAAATGAGTTAACAAATCAATTAAAAAACGAAAAACTAACTAAAAAAGAAAAAGACGCTCTTGCTAATCAGTTAACTCAATTATTACTTACTAAAGAAAAAAATAGATCTATATATAACGATATTAGAAAAGAAGGTTTACCTGGTTATGAAGAGTTATTTAATTTAGTTTCTGGGGAATATAGCGATGATGTTAAGTTGGCTCCATCTAATAAAATAGAATTTGATAATAGTGTTCAACAAATACTAACTAATAGAGAAAAGTTTATACAATTATACAATAAATATGTTGAGGATTTTGGTACAGATGCTGCTCTTCATAAGTTAAAAGATAATATGCATAATATAAATGGTAAAATTATGCACATGCAATACATGCATGATAATACTTTTGTGACGCTTCCTTCAGGTAATAAAATTCTTGTAGGAGATTTAATGAATTATGTTTACACTAATTCAAGAACACCTGTTAGAATGGGTACTAAAGGAACTAGAGGTCAATACTATAGAGAGGTGGATCAAAATCCTTATTTAGCCTCTGACCAAATAGGGTTGCCTGACAATATGTTTGGTACACCTGATCCTACTACCCAACAAGGTCCGTCCATAGGAACCTCTGGACCACAACCTCTTTATCAGGGTCCTATTATAAAATTAGACATGGATTCTTACGGAGCTCTTAATCCAAAAAAGAATAATTTTGCTAGCAATATGAGCATATTATTTGGTAAGGGTTATGAAAAAGAAGATTTACAATTTATGTACGAGCTTGCTTCAAAATTTGCGGCTGATTATCAAAGAAACTGGAATGATTTAGTTGGTGTTTCAGAGATAATAGCCTGGAACTATGATCCAACGGAAGGTTACTCTGAGAGAACTGGAGCTGGTCTTTTTGCTGAATCTATGGGAACCGAAATAGCGAGAGGTGCTAAGAATATTGGTAGTTTTTTAAGCACTTTGTCAGGTGGGTTTGCTTATGAACCAAATCAAGAATTAACAGAAATTGAACAAAGAGATCAGGTAGCAAGACTTTTACAAGAGGGAACTGGACAAATGACAGAAGACGCAAAGCAAGAGTCTGAATTTGCTTGGTCCCAAACATTGGGTAGTGGTACAGGTATGTTATTTGTAATTGTAGCTGAACTTATTGCTACTAGAAAATTTTCTTTATCTGCTATAAATAAACTTAATAAACTTGGGGATTTATCTCAAAATGTAAAAAAATATAAAAAAATAATTAACAGCTCAAGAGTGGGTAGGGTTTCTTCAGATATATTTAAAGAAACTATAGTTGGAGCCTCTTCTTTTGAGTTAACATCAGGCGATCAGGTTACCTGGAGAATGGGTGCAGCAGAAGGTTTTGTTCAATCAACTCTTAGTAATTTATTTTTTGGTAAAAGTAAATATGCTAATCTTTTATTATCAGCATATAAAAAAGCTCCTAACACAACAAATGCTGCCTACTGGACCACTAGAACTGGATTAGGGGGTACATCTGAGATACTAGCAGAGTATGCTGGTGAATTTACGCAAAATCTAAACAATTTAAATGGAAATTGGAACGAGGCTTGGGAAATGACCTTTGGGGCTACTAAAGATGAAGCTCTCAAAAAATTTGCTGTTACAGCTATATTGTGTTATGGTGCGTCTGGTGCTTTTAATTTAAGGACAGCAAAAGGAATGGAGCTTGAGTTACAAAAGTTTGTTGATTCAGGAATAGGTCCTGATGGGCAACCGTTATCTGAAGAAGCTAGAGCACAAGGTCAAGATTATTTAGATGCTATTAATGAGCATAAAAAGGGACCAATGGGAGAGCAGATTGACATGTTTGAAAACATGACTTGGGAAGAAACTTCTGAAGCGGCTTTATTTAAACTTGATCAAGAGGTTGATCCAAACTTTACAGCTCCTGAAACAAAGACTGTAATTATTAATGGTCAGCCCACAACTGTTTTAGTGGATCCAGGATCTCCAGTTTATTCTGTAGATGGTAATAGTGTAAGTAAAGAAGATATAATTAAGTTTATAAACGAAGGTGGATTAGATAGAAAAGATGTTGAGGTTGTTGTCGAAAATGATAAAGAGGTGTCTGATTTAGTTGAAAACACATTAAATAAAAAATCAGACCCAGAAGAGTTGATAGATCCTAATTTAGATTTCGATGAGTCTGTAAATGAATATAAAGGCTCTGATCTAGGTGGAGGAAAGTTAGGTCAAGGAAAAGAAAAAGCAAAAGTTGTTCAGGCTTCTAAAACAGAAAAGGGTAAAGAAATTGTTAATGATTTAAAAAACAAATTGTTTGAAAATAAAAAAACAGTTACTGTTTATAGAGTAGGTTCTTTAAATGATGGCCATAATCCTTTCACAACAAGTAAAGAAATGGCTGAAACGCTTTCTAAAGAAAGAGGTGAACAAGGTTTATCAACAGAAATTATAACTTTAGAGGTAACTCCAGACGATGTTTCTGTTGTTATACCAGGTGCTGAAGGTGAGATTTTTGTAGAGCTAAATGATTCTAATAGATCTAGACTTAATAAACAAATTGATTTTAAGAGTGAGGAGTTTTTACAACAAGAAAGAAATCAAATTCAAGAAGAAATAAATACAATAGAGCAGAATATTGAGAAAAGAAATCAAGCTTTGCAAGAAGGAAAACTTAATGAAAATTTGGTTAATGATCAAAATAAAAAAGATGAAAGAAAGTTAATAAACTTAAGAAGAAGGCTTGGTGACACAACCAATATTGATTCTGATGATGGTAAACAATTAGATCTTTTTGAAGGAGAATCGACAAGAAGTTATGCTGGTAATTCAACAAATGTTCCTGCTGGACAAAGGGTGTTTAACGATCCTAATCCAGGGACAACTCAATCAACAAAAGACTATATAGCTAAAAACGCAAAAAATTTAGGTATAGATTACACACCCCCACAAGTAGATGATAAAAGAGATGAAGAAAGATCTAAAAGAATAGCTGATGCGTATGACTCTATGGAAAATAATCCTGAGGATCCTAAAACAAAAAGTGCCTATGAAGCTTTATCTAAAGAGGTGCAAATGCAGTACAATCAAATGGTTAGTGATGGTGTTGAGGTAGAGATATGGGAAGGTACAGGTGAGCCTTATGCTAATAGTGACCAAATGATTAAAGATGTTAGAGATAATAATCATCTATATATATACTCAACACTAGAGGGTTATGGTGAGGCTGAGATTTCAGAAAAGGCTATGCAAGACAATCCTTTATTAAGACCAACTGAACAGGTGGATATAAATAATAAGCCATTACTTGTTAATGATTTATTTAGAGCGGTTCATGATTATTACGGACATACAGAGCTAGGAAATGGATTTGGTGTTATAGGAGAAGAGATAGCTTGGCAAAATCACTCTAGAATGTTTAGCCCTAATGCTAGAAGAGCTATGACTACAGAGACTAGAGGGCAAAATTCTTGGGTTAATTTTAACAAAAACTTAAGAAACCAAGATGGAACAATGCCTAAAAAGGGAGATAATAATTATGTTTCTCCTAAAGAAAGACCTTTTGCTGATCAAAAAATAGGATTACTTCCAGATGAATTTGTTTTTGTAGAAAGAAAAAATGTAAGAAAGAATCCAGGTGATAGGGTGTTTAAGTTTGATTTAAACACAGCAACCTACAAAGGTGCTATAAACGGTAGAGAAATAGAAATTAAAAAGAACCCTTGGAAGAAAGAGTGGACTGAAGTTTCTACAGGTCAGGTGATAGGTAGAACTTTTGGAGAATCTGTAGATAATTTAAGAAATGTTTTTAAAAGTGTTCAGGGTACTGTTTTTTCATCAGATCCTAATTTAAATACAAAATCTTTTGAAAACGCTAAAATTTCTTTAGAAGCCTCAACAAGTGAAGCTACTGGTGTTCAACCAGATGTTGTTGTGAAGCCATTTATAGATAGCGAAAGTATTATTAATAAAATTAAAAAAAGAAGATACACAAAACTTCAACTAGAAGCTATTCAAAAGGCTTTAGTAAAAATACAAGAAGCTAAAGCTGATCCCACATCTATGCCACTGGAGATAGTGCTTGAAGATGGAGGTATTGTTATAAATGATAAAAATCAAGTTGTTTTTAAAACTTACGGATATAGCTTTAGCGACAGTCCTTTACTTGAAGGAATGAATGATCAGCAGAAAATAGAGTTTTCTTCAGAAAGAATGATTCAAGATTTTAATTCAAGAAGATCTATTTCGGATCCAGATTTTGGATGGTACAGTAAAACAAAAGATGCTATACAAAAAAAGTTTGGATCTAATGCCAATTTATTTATTGAGTTGTTGGGAGTTACATCTCCACAGGCTTCACCCAAAGCTAATTTTCAAAAAGCATCTGAAGCTATACAGATGTATAGTCAAGGGTATTTTGATACAGCTTTAGAAAACTATAATACAAAAGTTCAAGAGATAATAGAAAAATTTGACTCAGGTAAGTTAGGAAACCCAGACTTAGTTAAGACTAGAAATAAAATGATAAGCATGATAAAACAAGCTTCTGAAAATTCTGGTATAACAAAAATGAATGGAATGAAGTTTGGTATAACAGGAACTACGGGTGCTATAACAAGAGTTTTATATGGTAACTGGATGAGCAATAGTCCAGGATTAAAAACAAAACAATTTACAGAAAATCTTTCTGGCAGAAACAAAAGAGCTACTATAGATGTTTGGGCTGCAAGAAACTTAAAAAGATTACTTTATGCTGATTCAGGTCTTCCTTGGAGAGCTAGATCTTTTCAAGAAAATGGTGTTAGTCCAAAGGACTTTGCTTTCGCACAAAGTGTATATGCAAGAGCTGCTGAAAAACTTGGAGTCAATATAGATGATTTACAAGCTGCTATGTGGTTTATAGAAAAACAATTTTGGTTTGATAATAATTACGACTCTAGTAAATCTGGTTTTGAAAAGGCTACAATGTTAGATCAGGTAGAGGCTTCTAACGCAACGGAAAGAATGATGATCGGTGCTACCGCTTATATAGGTAATGTAACCGCAGAACAAAAAGCTAGATTAGAGGCTGTTGGTTCAAAAGCTGGTGCAGATGCAAAAGCAAGAGGTGCTTCAGATATAGAAATAGAGGCCGCTATGATAGATGCTATGCAGGGTGAATTAAGGCTAAATCAAGCTGTTGTTGATCTTAATGATGTTATAGTAAAGTTAAACCCTGAAGCAGGAAGAGTTTCTTTGTCAGAGGGAGTTTATATGAATCAAGCAGAACCTAGCATAGATGCTGAAGTTTTGTTTACTAAGGGTACAGATATCACAAGTGTTGTGGATCAAGTTATAAAAATAGGGTTAGATAATAATCAAGAGTCCGTGTTTGTTTCTAAAACAACTGACTCAACTCATCCTAATGCTAGACCTTTTACAAGAATTGAGTTTACAGAATCTTTATCTGACTCTGAAATGGCTGAAGTTTCTAACATACTTACAAAAAATGGTATAACTGGATTTTCAATACACAAAAATCAACAAGGACAAAACATAGGATTATCTTTTCAATTTATTCCTGAGTTCTTAATAGATCAAGGGCTTACATTAGAAAATGTAAAAGAATTTGAAACAAAACATTTACAAAATACTGCTAAAGCATTAGCAGAAATACAATCAACACTTGGTGAAAATATTATAAACACCATAGAAAACGGACATGTTAACACTAAAATTTTTACAAATGGCGAATATGAAACAATTAAACAAGAGCAAAAGTCGTTTGAGACTAACATCCAAACAGAACTTACCAGAAGACAAGGAGCGGTTGACCGTGGGGACGTCTCCAAGGACATCATCGATAAACGACAGGGAGATGTTTTTGATGAGCGAGGCATTCAAAGATTTCACGTCTTAAATGAATTTGCTGATAGACTAAAAGAATTACGTAAAGCTTTAGGTACTAGAGCTTATAGTGATCCATTTATGATAACACCAACTATTAAAGCTGGTTTATTTGTTATGGAAAAAACTCTTAGAGCTACTTCTAATATAGCTACTTCTATAGATGCTGGTATAAATTATATAAAATCTAATTTAAAAGAAGGTGAAAAGTTTACAAAAAAACAAGAAGATCAAATAAGAGATTACTTTAAAAACGAGATAGAGTCTGTTGAAAGACCTGGAGGTATTGATGCAAATAAAGACTCAGATCTAGAAGGTAATCAGGAGATTACTGAAGAGGAAATGGCTCAAAGAGAATTAGATGAAGAATCTGTTCAAGAAGATGTTACGGAGGATGCTCCTTCTATAAACGAAACTCCTACTAAAGAAGAGTTGTCAGAAGAAAATATGGATAATATGTTAGATGATTTACAAACCAGAACAAGATCTAAAATGTCTGGTGGTAAGAGGCAAAGCTTACGTAGATTATTTGAGTATATTAGGTCTGGAAGATTTCGTGATGATGCTATGATACAACTTGTTGAGCCTAAGTTTGTTATAAAGAAAAGGTTGCAACAATTAGCTGATCAGTATAATATGGGAGAAGCTGAATTTGAAGCTTTATCTCAATTAACATTATGGTTACAGGCACCAGGTGCAGCTAAATCTGAAATAGATGAAATGAATACTCGTTTATGGAGAGATGAAAATAATATAGTTATAATTAAAGGTAAACTTAAAAAAGGCGGTAAAGCTTTAACTAAAGGGCAGATAGAAAATATAGGAATGTTAAATGCCCTAGAAAGAATTATTCAACTAGATCAGCTTTCTGATCAAAATAAAGTTGTTGTTGATGCGATCATAAAAGAAATAAATGCATCTAAAGATCCAGATCAAATAAAAGAATTAAAGGCTCAATTAGATAAATTACTAGACCCTGCTGTCTCTAGAATGGGTTATACTGTAGAGGACGGTAAATACAAATTAGTAGCTAAAGTTAATCCTGATGGAGATTTAGTTGAAGGTAATCTTGTAGAGGTTCCTACAGGAATAAACTATAAAGGGGATCAGTATCATAGAAGAAAACACCCAAAAGCAAAAGATAATAAAACTGTAAATAAAGAATATGCAGAGGGTATGATTGAGGCTATGAAAAGAAGAGAAGGGCCTAAAGAGTTTGATCTTATAAAAAGAAAAAGTGATCAAGTTTTTGATGAATACAAAAGAGTATTAAAAGAAGATTATGAAGAGGGCCTTATATCAGAAGAGCTTTATAATGAGTTAAAAGATATAAATTATTCACCTAGAAAGTTTATTGATTACCTTATATTTTCAGAAAGAAATGTTCTTAATTTAAGAGGGGATAATCAATACAGAGTTGATGGTATAGATAAATACATGCAAACATTAAAACATGGTAGCGATGGTATTTTATACACTGATCCTGTAAGGTTGTTACAACAGCGTATAGCACTTGCTCATAAATTAAGGTTTGAAAACAGATCTAGAAAAGGTATTTATGAATTTATTAAAACAATAGAAAACGCTGAAACAACACAAGATCCTGTTCAGAAAAAAAGATTTTCTAATTTATTTGGATTAAGAAATGGTAAACCTATAACAGTAAAAGAAGCTGTGGGGCATACTTTAAAGCCTGGTGAGTCTGTAAATCCAGAAACTCATATAGAGGTTCAGGTTATGGAGGATGGTAAAAAAATTAAATTTGCTATGACAATCGATGCTTATAGAAGTTTTATAGCGACACCACATGATACTAATATTCAGAAGGGACAATTAAGCTTACCTTTAAAAATTCTTGAAGGATTTTTTGGTGTACCAGGAAAAATATTAAAAACTTTTGCTACTGGTGTAGGAGCCCCTACATTTTTCTTAGTTAACCTTGTTCTTGACTTCACTCAACAAACACATTTTACAGACACTTATAGTGGTGGTAGATTGTGGTGGAGAAGTATGTTACCTATAAAATACGGAATGGCCTTTAGTGATTGGATGGCTGTTAGTAGAGACGCTTTTGTTGGTGGAGAAAGATCTAAAGAGTACGCTAGATTGGGTGGTAACTTAGAGTTTTTCACTGATTATGGTTTGGGTGGTTATGGTAGTGTGATGGAAATTAGTCAAGGAAATATAGCGGCTAGAGTAAAACAACTTATGGAGCAAGAGGGAATGAGTGAGGTTGATGCTGTAGAGCAAGCTACTAGAGAAGAAGGATCTGCAATTTTACAAAAAAATGAGTACGATGCATTTACAAACCCAGAGTCAAGAGGTAGTTGGAATACAGCTAAAAGCTGGATGAGTAAATTAAATCAGTGGTCAGAAACAATGGCTCGTTTAGCTAATATGAGAAGATGGGAAATAAGATATATAAATGAGTATAAAAAGAAAAATGGTGGTGCGGAGCCAACAGGTGTTGATCTTGAAAGAATAAAGAAAAGAGCTGTTGCTAACGCTGTAGAGACCGCAAACTTTAATAACGGTGGTAGAGCTATAAAGGCCATGGATAAGGCTGGATTCTCTTATTTAAATGCCGCTTGGCAAGTAATGTATAGGGGTGCTAAACATATAAAAAGAAACCCTGGTATATTTATTTATGAGGCTACTCAATATGGACTTATGTTTGGTATGGCTTTAATGGCTTACAACCTTAGAAAATACAAGTGGACTGGAGAAGAGGAAGAAGATGATATATTAGATCAATTAGATAAAGCTAATGAAGAGGGTAATGAAGAAGAGATTCAAAGATTAGAAAGATATTTAAAAGATAAAAGAAAACCTTACTTAGATTTTATACCTGATTATGAAAGAGATAGATATCATATAATAATAACTGGATGGAATGATGAACAGGGTAGGCCTAAATACTACAAAATACGTAAAGATGAAAGATTAAGTTTTGTTAATGCTCCATTTGAGTCATTAGCTTATAAATCAATAACAGGAAAAGATTATGATGCACGTAGAAATAATATATTTAACTACACTCCTGTTATAGGCCTTAGGGGTGATGAAAGAGATATTTACGGTAGAAGGTTTCAAAACGCTTTACCTCCAGGATTAGGTGATTATAGGGATATATTAACTAGCTCACCTATGTTAAATCTTGTTTCCAAAACTGTTTTTAATTACGATACTTGGAGAGATCGAAAAATTTGGAATAATCCTGATGCGATGGGAATGAATCAGTATGAGTACGCTTTAAAAAGTGATGATAAACTAATAAAAGATTTATCTCAACTACTTGGTAAAACTCTTGGAAATGAAGGTTTTAATGTAACTCAATGGAAAGAAGGTGTTGGATCTATATTTACAAATTTAGATAAAAATCCTTGGTATCAATTAATTGATAATGCATACATATCTGTAACAGGTGGTTTAACAGATAATGAAAAGTTAGAGTATGGATCTATGTTTAATAAAATGCTAGAAGACGCTGTACCTGGTTTAGTTGAAACTAAATTTAGTGGATCTATAGATTTAACAAGAAGAACAGATTTAGATGAACAACAAGAGATAGATGAAGTTTTTTATGAAGATAAATTAGATCAAGCTAATTACAGTATGGCCTTTAAGGAAGCTTTAAGAACATTTAAATATAGAGTTGATCCTAGTGGTTTTTATGTAGATAAAGATGGTGTTCGTATAAAACAAGGTGAATATCAACAACAATATATAGATGATTCATACGTAGAAATAGCTGAGGCAACATTAGAGGCTTATAAAATAAGAAATAAAAGATCTGGTATAGAAGAACCTAAGTTAACTGAGGATGACTATAATAGTATATACAGAAGAGTTAAGTCTGCTTTTGAATACGATTATTTAAAAGATGATAAAATAAAACAATTAATGTATCATTACGATAATGGTAATGTAGAAACAGCAGCATTTATTGCTTTTACAGAATGGAGGGATAAAACAGAAAATCAAACTAAGGAGGATAATGCAAGGTTTGTAAATGTTTTATATGATTTAAGAGTTTTTGATAATAAGGAATTTGAAGATATGTATTACGATCAAATAGATATATATAAAAATGATGTTTCAAAATAAAATTATTATATTTGTAAGATGAAAAATACAAAATACATATACGCTTTTATAATACTTATGTTGTTTGGTTTATTAACTTGTAACGCACAGTTTTTTAAATACTCAACTTTTTATACTTCTATGTCTATGGGCACCCCTATGACAGAGAGAGAGGATTATATAGCTGTAAACAAAGGTTATCAGGATGTAACTGAAGTTAACCCCTATGACTATAATTTAACTATAGGGCTCAGAAAAATTGCTAGATTTGATTATGAATACAAAGTTAAGACATGGTATTATGGTACTGAAAGAGCTGTTGCAGACAACGTTACTATTGGTAATGCTAACGGTTGGGAGTATCTTTTTAATTATTCTTTTATACGTAATCGTGGTGAAGCATTTACTGATCAAAATTACTGGATTAGATACCTGGGAACTAAATGTGTAACAAAACTACAATACACTGATAATCAAAGAGTTGACTTAAGATTTACTTCTTTTGATACTAGATATAGATGGAATAAAGGTAATTGGGATTTTAGCATGGGTGCTGTTATGCGTGTCCATGATCCTTATGGATTTTTGCCGATCAGAGATTTTTGGACCCCAGGTGATAACAATACTTTTAACGACTTAGCTGCTGATTTTGGTTATTCAACTCAATACGTTCAGGGTAATTGGCATTGGTTTAATAATGAACAATTAATAGCAACCAGTAATGATGAGTTTTTTAAACATTATTTTGGAGACGCTATAGCCTCTTTTAATGAAAGAGAGTTAGAAAAGTTAGGGTCACAAAAAGAAATAAGTGCTGTTGTTGGTGTGGCATACTACAAATGGACTGATAAATTTTGGCTACACGCTTGGGGTAATATATTACCATTTCACTATGGTTTAGATGAATACTCTTATGAATATGGTCAAGATGATTTTGATCTATTAGAATGGGATGCGGGTATGGTTTTAGGTATAAGACTTAATAAACACTTAGGTTTATTTGTTGAAGGCACCCACATGAGATACTGGATGAAGCCTGTATTTGATGTTAAGTTTGGGTTTAATTATTTAATATTTTAGTTATGGGAAGATATATTACTTTTTTATTATTGGCGACATTTTCATTTTCACAGGAATATGATTTTCAACAATTATGTTTAGATTGTGCTGAGTCTAATGGTTATTATTGTGGAGATGATCCAGCAAACTGGACTCAATACGCTCCTTTAGGTTGTGTTATTAATGAGTGGTTAAACGATGGTTGGATCGACTGTGTCGATGAGGGTGATGAAAATGGTGCTGTACCAACATTACCAATGGAATGCATGCCTCCACCACCAGATTGTGATACTGTATATGTGGATGTTCCTGTTTATATATATGAGACTATTTTTCAAACGGATACTATATATGACATAGAATACATAACTCAAATTGTAGTAGACACTGTACAAATAGAGACATTTGTGCCCGAATACATATATATAACAGACACAGTAACTGTATACGAAGATGTTTTAGATACCTTGTTTGTTGATGTTATAGAGTATGTGGACGTATTTGTATTTGACACAATAGTTCAAATAGAAACAGAGTATATAGAATTTTTTACTACAGACACTATAATAGAATATATAGAGATAATTAATACAGAATATTTAGACTGTGAAACAGGACTTCCTTGTACTTCAAACATTCCTGAAATTATAGAGCAATCTAAGAAAGATAACAAGTTTTATAATTTGTTAGGGCAAGCCATCAAAGAGCCTAATGGTATTTACATTGAAGATGGTCAGGTTAAATATAAACTAAAATAATTATTATGAACATTTTTAAAGATGATAACAACTGGAACGAAAAATCTATTATTGGTTTTGTAGCGTTTCTTATTATGGTTATTGTAATGATAATCGATTTAGTAACTGGAGCTGTTGGATCAGATCTAATTATTAATAAATTTGTGTATGATTCATTTGTTTGGGTTGTACTAGGTTGCTTTGGTATAAGCGGAATAGAAAAATTTGCAAAGAAAAAATAAAATGGCAAAAGAATTATCAGAGGATAGTAAATTTAACATAAGTATTAAAACCCTTGCTTGGATTGTAGCGGGGGTGGCTACATTAATAGCTGGTTATTATGGGGTTCTTAGTAACATAAATGGTAAATTCATGGAATTAGAACAAAAGGTTGAGGAAGCTTTAGAAAAACCTAAACCAGGAACAGGAACTTATACTATAGATATGGGAGACCCTGCCGCTACACAGACGTGGCCACCAACAAGAATGGAGTTCAATATGAAAGACGAAATGGCTAGACAGAAAATTGACAACATTATAAAAGAGCTAGACGAACTTAAAGAAGAACTTAAAGAATTAAAAAAATGACAAAAAGAATTGATATTACAGGCTTTGTTTATATGTTAATAATAATATTGATATTTGCTTGTGGTACCGCTTTTGGTCAAGAGTTTG